>Ga0187860_1000011_pt1 | contig 184191 bp, 189 predicted proteins | sample June2016WEW_10_4_FD_132981 | JGI IMG/M metagenome (GOLD analysis project Ga0187860, IMG submission 132981) | Peatland microbial communities from SPRUCE experiment site at the Marcell Experimental Forest, Minnesota, USA - June2016WEW_10_40 | ecosystem: Environmental > Terrestrial > Soil >...
CTCGAGCACCTTCTTGGCACGTGGCGTGAAGGGGATCTGGCCGGAGGTGACCTCTTCGCCGGAGCCGACGATCCGGACGACCTGGCCACGCACCCGCTCGACGGTGATGTCGAGGCTCTCCAGCACGCGCGCGGCGAGCCCTTCCTCCTCGCGCAGCAGGCCGAGCAGGATGTGCTCCGTGCCGATGTAGTTGTGCTTGAGCGTTCGCGCTTCCTCCTGCGCGAGAACGACCACCTGTCTGGCGCGCTCCGTGAACCGCTCGAACAATGTCCCCAGCTTCCTTCCTGCTACTGGCGCTCTCTCGGTATGGCGGTCTGATCGGCCCTGCGAACGCGTACGCCGAGGCAATCAAAGCTGCTCCAGTATTCGGCTCACCCGTCCAAAACTGTTGAGCACCCAGCCTCGATCTACTCAACGTCCCAGTCTACCAACCGGCGCGTGCTGGCCATCCCGGTTCCCTCGTTGGTCGCGGCGAGCTCGGCCTCAACGGTCGCGCATTGCGGGAAACAACACGACCTCGCGTATCGAGCGGACCCCGCAAAGCAGCATCACAAGCCGGTCGATCCCGAGGCCGACGCCGCCGGTCGGCGGCATCCCCTGCTCGAGCGCCTCGAGGAACGCCTCGTCAATAGGTTGAGCCTGCTCACCGCCGGCCTGGGCCTGCTCGCGCTGCGCGAGGAGACGCGCGCGCTGCTCGTCAGGGTCGTTCAGCTCGCTGAACGCGTTCGCGATCTCGATGCCACCGGCGAACGCCTCCCAGCGCTCGACGAGCCCCCGCTCCGTGCGGTGCGCCTTAGCGAACGGTGACATCTCGACCGGGTAGTCAAAGACGAATGTCGGCTCTTGCAGAGTCGGCTCGACGTAGTCGGAGAGCAGCGCGTCGACGAGCCCAGCCCATGTTCGGCCGTCGGTCGCGAGCTCGAGACCGGCCGCCGCGATCGCCTCGACGAGCTCTTGGCGTTTGCGCAGCGCGCCGATGTCAAGACCGGCGTGCTCGATGATCGCCCCGCGCAGAGTGATCCGCCGCCACGGCGAGCTGAAGTTGATCGCGGGCGCCGCCACCGCGCGGGCCGCCGCCCCGACGACGGTCTCGAGACGCAGGGCTTGGCCCTCGTAGTCCGAGTAGGCCTCGTACCACTCGACGACCGTGAACTCCGGGTTGTGCTTCGGCGAGAGACCCTCGTTGCGGAAGTCCTTACCGAGCTCGTAGACGCGCTCGAGCCCGCCGACGATGCAGCGCTTCAGGTACAGCTCCGTCGCGATGCGCAGGTAGAGCGTGCGGTCGAGCGCGTTGTGGTGGGTCGTGAACGGACGGGCCAGCGCGCCGCCGTAGATCGGTTGCAGGACGGGTGTCTCGACCTCGACGAACCCTGCATCGTCGAGCGCCGCACGCACCGCGCTGATGATCCGGGCTCGCGTGATGAACAGCTCGCGCGTCGCCTCGTTGGCGATCAGGTCAAGCTCGCGACGGCGAAACCGAGTCTCAACGTCGCTCAGTCCGTGATGCTTGTCCGGCGGCGGACGCAGCGACTTCGCGAGCAGCGTGAAGTCGTGCACGCGCAGCGATACCTGACCACGCTTGGTGGCGATCCCTACGCCGTCGACACCCACCAGGTCGCCGAGGTCGAGCGACAGCAGCCGCTCGAAGCGCTCCTCGCCGAGCTCGTCGATGCGGGCGTGCAGCTGAAGCCTCCCGGAGCGGTCGACAAGGTCGAGGAACGCCGCGCGGCCGCTGTCGCGCCGCGCCGCCAGCCGCCCGGCAACGCGATGGGAGGTGCTGGTCTCCTCGCCGGCGGCGAGCTCGCCGTGGGCCGCCAGCACCGCCGCTGTCGGCACGACGCCCGGAAACTCGTAGGCAAACGGCTCGATCCCGTCGGCGCGCAGGCGCTCGAGCTTGGCTCGCCGTGCGGCCAGCAGTTCGGAGCTCCCGTGATCGTCCGCAGTCACGCGGAGAGGCTACTTGAGGCCGATGTCGATCTTCGTGATCTTGAGCTTTCGCGCCGGACCGCGGGGCACCTGCACCGACACGATCTCGTTCCGCTTGCGGCCGAGCAGCGCTCGCCCGACCGGCGACTCGTTGGACAGCTTGTTCTCAGCCGGCTTGGCCTCCGACGAGCCGACGATCGTGTACTTCGCTGACTGGCCGGTCTTCTCGTCCTTGACGTGGACGACGGACCCGACCTGCACGACATCGGTCGAAAGATCGTCCGCCTCGATGATCGTCGCCATGCGAAGCCGCTCCTCGACGACAGCGATCCGCGCCTCGAGCATCGCCTGCTCGTTCTTCGCGTCGTCGTACTCGGAGTTCTCGGTGATGTCGCCGAACTCGCGTGCCTCCTTGATCCGCTCCGCGACCTCGCGGCGCTTCTCGTTGGAGAGGAAATCGAGCTCGGACTGGAGCTTCTCGAGCCCTTCGGGTGTGAGGATGATGTCCTTCGGCATGGTGCCTTCTCGATCGCAATGGTCGCAGCGGGCAACGCGGGGTGCTCGAGCGCCCGCGCGAGCCTGTTACGGCTGTACACAAACGGCGGCGCAGTATAGCGGCCACGCCGCATTGAGCTACACCAGCGCCGGGACACCAGCGCGATTCGGGGCGCCATCGTGGCCGCCCATCGCCCGTTCCAACAGCTCGCGCGCGAGCGCGAAGGAGTCCGCTCGCTGAAGATCTGCTCGCAGCTGCTTCGCAGCAGTCCGATCGAGCTCGAGCCGCTCTACGTACCAGGGGTAGAAGCGCCGCATGTAACGCGTCGCGCGCACGACACCGAGATGCTCACCGCATCGCTCGATCACCCAGCCGAGCTCGCTGATCACCTCCGCGTTGCTCGGCGCGGCGCTGCGCCCGCCCAGCAGCTCCTCGAAGATCCACGGGTTGCCGAGCGCGCCGCGGGCGAGCATCACGGCGGCGACGCCGGTCTCCTCGAACGCCTCGCGTGCGGCGCGCGCGGTGTGCAGGCCGCCGCTCAGGATGACCGGAGCGTCGAGCGTCCGCACAAGCTCAGCCGCAAGGCCGTAATCGGGGGGCCCGCAATGCCCGGCGACCGCGGCTCGCGGATGGAAGGCGATCGCGCAGACGCCCGCCTCGTCGACGAGTCGGCGGGCGAGCCGCACACCTGACTGATCGCCGGCACGGCGACCTGAGCGTAGCTTCACCGTGACCGGCAGGCCGCTTCCCTCGTGCGCCGCACGCGCGATGGCGACCGCCCGATCGCCGTCGTCGAGCAACGCCGCGCCCGCGCCGGTCTTGCAGACCTTCGGCACCGGGCAGCCCATGTTGAGGTCGATCAAGTCGGCGCCGAGCGCCGCCACCTGGGCCGCCGCCGAGCGCGTGATCGCGGGGTCTGAACCGAACAGCTGGATCGACACCGGCCCGCCGTGACGCTCGCGTTCGTCGATCCGCAGCAGCTCGCGCCAAGTGCGCTCGTTGCGGTAATGCACGGCGCAGCTCGACACCATCTCCGAGACCACGAGCCCAGCCCCGTAGCGGCGCGCTTGCAGACGGACGAACCAGTTGCCGATGCCCGCGAGCGGCGCCAGCGCTACCCGGTTGGGGACCTCGACGCCGGCGAGCGTCCAGCGGTCAGTGAGTGCGGCCATCAGTCCAGAGTAGTGCCCGCGAGCGGTGTCGGCGGTTTCACGCGTTGCGCTCCCACACCAGCTTCAGGCCCTTCAGCGTCAGCAACTCGTCGACCACTTCGATCGAGTCGGTGACGCCGGGCACGATGTGGTGCGCGAGACCGCCCGTCGCGATGGCGGGCGCCTCGACGGCCAGCTCACCGCGGACGCGGCCGATGATCCCATCGACCTGGCTCGCGAACCCGTAGATGATCCCCGAGCGAATCGCATCCACAGTCGTCTTGCCGATCAGCGACCGCGGCTCTCCCAGCTCGACTTCGGGCAGCTTTGCTGCGCGCGCCCACAGTGCTTCGAGCGAGATCTCCATCCCGGGAGAGATGATCCCGCCGAGATACTCGCCATCGCCGGACACCACGTCGTAGGTGATCGCGGTGCCGAAGTCGACGACGATGCATGCAGCGCGAAAGCGGTCGTAGGCAGCCACGGCGTTGACGAGGCGGTCCGCACCGAGCTCGTGCGGATTGTCGGTGCGGATCGGCATGCCGGTCCGCACACCCGGACCAACGACGAGCATCTCGTGACCGAGATAGCGCCGCGCCATCTCCGACCACTCCGGGCCGAGCTCGGGGACCGTCGAGGAGACGATCGATGCGTCGATCGCCGCGAGAGCGAGGCCGCGGAGCGCGAGCAGATTGCTGAGCGCCGCACCGAGCTCATCCGCAGTTGAGCTGCGCACCGTCGCGAAGCGCCAGCGCTCGAGCAGCTCCCCGTCGCGGACCGCGCCGAAATGCGTCTGCGTGTTCCCCACATCGACGACGAGCAGCATGAGCGAATTATGCGGCGCGCCGCAGCGGCGGGCCGGCCAGCCTGACCCCCTCCGCGAAGGGCAGCGCAAGCAGCGCGTCGGAGAGCCGCTCGCCGGAGGGCGTGCTCAGCTCGAAGTCGAGCTCGAGCAGCGGGATCAGCACGAAGCGCCGACTGAGGACCTGCGGATGGGGCAGCGCCAGCCGTTGCGAGGAGTGGGTGAGCTCGCCCAGCAGCAGCACGTCGACGTCGATTGACCGCGGGCCGTGGCGGGGACCCCCGTCTTCACGTCCAAGCTCCTGCTCCAGCGCTTTGCAGGCGTCGAGCAGCTGCTCCGGCTCGAGCGTCGTCTCGATCGCCAGACAGGCGTTCAGAAACGACGGCTGGTCGAGCACGGCGCCCACGGGATCGGTGTCATAGACCGACGAGGAGGCGGTGACGCGGACGCCGTGCGAGCCGAGCCCGTCAACCGCGCGTTGCAGGTTCTGGCGGCGATCGCCAACGTTGCTGCCGAGGCCGAGGTAGCCGCTCCGCAACGCTCTCACCAGTAGGCCGGGTCGCCAAGCTCGGGGCTGTCCATGCATGCCGCGACGTTGATCAGCATCCCTGTGGCGAAGAACGCGTAAAGCTCGTCGGCGCTCGCGCCGGACAGGCGAGCCACCTCCTCGCGCAGCCGCCCGTAATGGCTCCGCGCGATGTCGCGGATCTCGGGGTCGGTGCAAGCAACATAGAGCTGCATCTGTCCGAGCAGCAGTTCGCGGTCGGCGAGCATCTCGATGTAGGCGTGTCCCATCGACATCAGCCGTTCCTTTACCGTCGAGCCCTGGGCCGCCGCGACGAACGTCTCGCTGGTACGCTCGAAGCATCGCTCGGCACAGGCGATGAACAGCTTCTTCTTGGTGCCAAAGAGCCGGAACAGGTAGGCGTGGGAGATGCCGGCGCGATGAGCGATGGCCTCGGTCGAGGTGCCGTGAAGCCCGCCCACGGCGAACTCGCTGAGCGCCGCCGCAATGACCTCCACCCGCCGCTCCGCCGCCGTACTCCGAGGCGTGTTCTGCGTCACCTCATGATTGTAAGTGACGGCTCACACGTGTCAACGCGGGCGGCGCGCCTATTCCGGCAGCTCGCGCCAGACCTCGACCGAGACCTCCTCCACCGGGAGCGGGATCGGCGGCTCCGGCTTGGACGCCTTGACCCAGACCGCGTCCGCAGCGAAGTCCTCGATAATCCGGTCGGCCACGACCGTGCACAGCCGTTCGAGCGTCTTGTAGTTGCGTTGCTGCGCGACGAGCGCGACGAGCTGGCAGACCTCCGCGTAATCGACCGTGTCCTCCACGCTGTCTGTCTCGGTCGCGTCGGACTCACCGACATCGATGCGGATGTCGAACAGCAAGCGCTGTCCCACCTCACGCTCGGCCGCACTGACGCCGACGTGCGTGAACAGCGACAGGCCCGATATCTCGATCGTGACGACCGTCTGCATCCCCGCGGGGGCGTCGGGGTCGTCGCTGTCAGCTTCGCCGTCTAGCTCGTCGGGGTCTTCGTCGTCCATCGCCCAGTGACCGTAGCAGCAGCGACCGCAAGTGCATCCCCGACAGCGCCCACGTCATGCACACGAAACACGCTGGCACCCCGCTCGAACGCCATCACGCAGCTCGCGATAGTCCCCGCCAGTCGCTCCAGCTCGGGACGCTCGGTGATCCGGCCGAGGAACGACTTGCGCGACGTGCCGATCACGATCGGGAAACCGAGCCCGGCTAGCTCGTCGAGTCGCCGCAACAGCTCGAGGTTGTGCTCGACCGTCTTGCCAAACCCGATGCCAGGATCGAGCATGATCCGCTCACGTCGCACGCCTGCGGCGAGCGCGAACTCGACGCGCTGCTCGAGGAACGCGCGAACCTCGCCGACAACGTCGTCGTAGTGCGGGGAGCGCTGCATCGTGCGCGGCTCGCCAAGCATGTGCATCAGACAGCAGTCGGCGTCACGCTCGGCCACCAGCCGAGCCAGCCCGGGCTCAGAGCGGAAGGCAGTGACGTCGTTGACGTAGCTCGCGCCGGCGTCGAGCGCCGCGCGCGCGACGCCGAGCTTCGAAGTGTCGATCGAGATCTGCGCCCCCAGACCGGCCGCCCGGAGACCCTCGATCACCGGAATCACTCGCCGGAGCTCCTCGCCGGCCGGGACCGGACGGGCTCCGGGACGCGTCGACTCGCCGCCGACATCGACTAGCTCCGCGCCCTCCGCCGCAAGCTCGAGACCGTGGGCGATGGCCGCCGAGTGCTCGAAGAAGCGGCCACCGTCCGAGAACGAGTCGGGCGTGACGTTGAGGATGCCCATGACTCGAAAGCCCGCGTGCACCCAGGCATCGTGCCAGAGCCGGACCGGCTAGCGCGCCGAAGCGCTCAGAGCTGCGGGCGCTCAGGGTCCGAGCCGCGAAGCTCGGCAGTGCCCCCGGCCAGCCCGGGACGGCGCAGCGGGCGCTTGGCTTCGGGCCGCGGACGCTGAGGCTCCTTGGCTGGCTTGGCTGGCAGCGCCGGATCCTTCACCTCATCCGGCCCGAACGCCTCTGCCTCGTCGGCGCCGGCGAGCAGGCTCTCGAACTGCTCCTTCTCGATCGTCTCGCGGCGCACGAGGATCTCGGACATCGTGTCGAGCCGCTCGCGGTGCTCGCTGAGCAGCTTGCGGGCCTGCTCGTGAGCGCCTTCGATGATCCGCCGCACCTCATCGTCGATCTCGCGGGCGATCTCGTCGGAGTAGTCGGGCTCGGTCGAGAACTCACGGCCAAGGAATGGCTGACCGTGGTCGTGGCCGAACACGCGCGGGCCGAGCTTCGCGCTCATGCCGAAGCGCATGACCATCTGCTTGGCCGTCGCCGTGACCTTCTCGAGGTCGTTGGAGGCTCCGGTCGTGATCTCGTCGAAGACGAGCTCCTCCGCGGCCCGCCCGCCGAGCGTCATCGCCATCGTGTCGAGCAGCTCGGCGCGCGTCGTGAGGAAGCGATCCTCGCTGGGCATCGAGATCGTGTAGCCGAGCGCGCGGCCACGGGAGATCACGGAGATCTTGTGAACCGGGTCGGCGAACTCGAGGTAGTGGCCGACGATCGCGTGGCCCATCTCGTGGTAGGCCGTGATCAGCCGCTCCTTCTCGCTCATCACGCGGGTCTTCTTCTCGGGGCCCGCGACGACCCGCATGATGCCCTCCTCGAGCTCCACCTGGGTGATCTCGCGCTTACCGTGCCGCGCCGCGAACAGCGCCGCCTCGTTGATCAGGTTGGAGAGGTCGGCCCCGGTGAAGCCCGGGGTCTGGCCGGCGAGCGCGTCGATGTCGATTCCCTTGGCGAGCGGCTTGCCGCGCGTGTGCACCTCGAGGATCTTCGCGCGGCCCTTGCGGTCCGGCCGGTCGACCGCGATCTGGCGATCGAAGCGACCGGGGCGCAGCAACGCCGGGTCGAGGATGTCGGGCCGGTTCGTGGCCGCGATCATGATGATGTTGTCCTTGGCCTCGAAGCCGTCCATCTCGACGAGCAGCTGGTTCAGCGTCTGCTCGCGCTCGTCATGGCCGCCGCCGAGGCCGGCGCCGCGGTGGCGCCCGACGGCGTCGATCTCGTCCATGAAGATGATGCACGGGCTGTTCTGCTTGGCCTGCTCGAACAGGTCGCGCACGCGGGACGCGCCGACGCCAACGAACATCTCGACGAAGTCGGAGCCGGAGATCGAGAAGAACGGCACGCCGGCCTCGCCCGCGACGGCACGGGCGAGCAGCGTCTTGCCGGTTCCCGGCGGCCCGTAGAGCAGGACGCCGGTCGGGATTCGCGCGCCGAGCGCCTGGAACTTCTTCGGGTTCTCGAGGAAGTCCTTGATCTCCTGGAGCTCTTCGACCGCCTCGTCAACGCCGGCGACGTCGCGGAAGGTGATCTTCGGCGAGTCGGCCGTGAGCCGCTTGGCACGCGACTTGCCGAACGACATCACCTTCGAGCCGCCACCCTGGAGGTTGTTCATCAGCAGGAACCACAGCCCGAAGAAGATGATGAACGGGAGGATCGTGATCAGCAGCGACGGCCAGTCGCTGCTGCTGGTCGTGTCCTCGTTGTACTTGGTGTTTACGCCATCGGCCGCGATCTCGTTCTCCACCGTCGCCACCTGGCTGTCGACGAAGCCGACCGTGTAGCTCTTGCCGTTGGTCTCGGTGAAGTCGAGCTGGCTCCCGGACGGCTTGAAGGTGATCGACTTGACCTTCCCATCCGGGATCAGCGTCTGTACGAGGTTCTGATAGGTCGGCGGAGGCGGACCGGCCGGCCCGCCCGGGATCAGTCGCGTGACGAAGAACGCCAGCACGATGACGATCAGGATCGGGAACAGCGCACCTCGAAAGACGCGGTTCATAGCCGGTTCCGCTGAGCGTCCACAGGGCTAAGTGGCATGCTGGCCAAGGCTCTCAAGCGTACCATGGGCTATTCGCGGCTCTGAAGCCGTGGGAGACGGGCTGCATCGCCGCCAGCCCCCTCAATTCTTGCCGAGGGCCGCAACGTACGGCAGGTTGCGGTAGCGCTCGGCGTGATCGAGGCCATAGCCGACCGCGAAGCGGTCCGGTATCTCGAATCCAACATAGCGCGTTGGCAGGTCGACCTTGCGCCGGTCGGGCTTGGTCAGCAGCGCACACACCTCGAGGCTCGCGGGGTCACGCGCGCCAAGGCTTCGAAGCAGATACTGGAGCGTCAAGCCTGAGTCGACGATGTCCTCGACGATCAGCACGTCGCGTCCGGCGATCGGCGCGTCGAGATCCTTGAGGATCCGCACCACACCCGAGGAGTCCGTTGCCGAGCCGTATGAGGCAACCGCCATGAAGTCGAGCTGAAGAGGCACGCCGATCACGCGCATCAGGTCGCTGAGGAACAGCACCGCGCCCTTGAGCACGCAGATGAGCAGCAGCTCGCGGCCAGCGTAGTCGCGGGTGACTTCGGCGCCGAGCTCGCGCACACGCCGTTGAAGGTCCTCGGCGCTGACCAGTATCTCGCCGAGTTGTGGTTCTGCCATGCCCGCGAGGAGTGTAATCGCGCTAGGGCCCCCGACGCGCCGTCAGCACCGCCACACGCTCGGTCGCACTGCCCACGCGGACTCGCTCGGCGGTAGCGACCCCGGGTACCCAGAGGATCTCATCAGCACACACGACGATCGGGATGCTCGCGCGGTCGGCGCGCGGCACGCGGCGAGCGGCGAACAGATCCGCGAGCGTCTTGGCGCCCCGAAGTCCGATCGGACGCAGGCGGTCGCCGGCCCGCCAGGCCCGCACCGTCAACGCACCGTCTGCGAGCAGGTCGGCGTCCAGCACGCCCACGCTGCCGTCCGCATGCAGGCAGGCGATCGCCTGCTCGGCAGTCAGCGGGCGCAGCTCGGACTCGAGCTTCCAGGCGCCGAATCCCGCTCTCCCGGGGAGAGGAAGCGCAACCTCCCCCAAGGCTGCCACCGCCGCTTCGCGGCGCTCGAAGCGCAGCACGCCATACTCGACGATCGCACGGACGCCGCCGCCAATGTCGAGCTCCGCGCTGCCGCCGCCCGCGGCAAGCGCTCGCAGCTCGCCGACGCGCGCGCCGACGCCTGGCAGGAGCGTTCCGCCGGCCTCCTCGGCGAGCCGCACGACGACCAGCCGCGCGAGTGCCGCGGGCAGCCGGCCAAGCGCCTCGATGGCGATCCGCGACCGCCCGCCAAGCGCCGTGCCGACCACCTCGTCGAGAACGGCCGCCTCCTCGCGCAGCAACGCGGCGCTGCGAAGCACGTTCGCCTCTGCCGCCGGATGGACGGTTCGCAGCTGCTCGATCAGGCCATGCCGCACGCGCCCTCGCGCGAACCGCTCGTCGCTGTTGGTTGCGTCATCGCGCCATGAGAGCCCGCGCGCGCGGCAGTACGCAGCGGTGTCCTCGCGCGTGACGTCGAGCAGTGGGCGGATCAGGCGCCCGTCGCGCGGCGCCATCCCAAGCAGCGCCCGCCGGCCGGGGGAGGCCGCGAGCCGGTACAGAATCGTCTCCAGCTGATCGGAGGCGGTGTGGCCCGTCGCAATCAGCGCGTCGCGCTCCAGCGCGAGACTGCTCGCCTCGCCGTAGCGGATGTCGCGTGCCCAGGCTTGGAGGTTGCCGCGCGCCGGTGGCGGGCCCGCGCGACGGGTGACGCACGCGACTCTTGCGCGGTCAGCGAGCTGGCGCACGTGTCGCTCGTCGGCACGGGACTCCGCTCCGCGCAGTCCGTAGTTGACGTGCAGCACGACGACGCCCGTCGAACCACACAGCGTCACGACGACATCGAGCAGGCAGACGGAGTCCCGTCCACCCGAGACCAGCACAACGCAGCGATCCATGCCGCGCAGCAAGCCGCCGGCGCGCACTCGCCTGAGCACGTTGGCGATCTCGCGGCCGGAGCCGTCCGGCTTTGCTGGCCCGCTCACCGCTCATCTGTACTGCGACGACGATTCGCTGTCAACCGTCAGGAGACTGGTCTAATGCACCGGTGACCGACAGCCCGCGAGCGATCCACCTCCAGCCAACGGCGGGCCTGGCCAAACGTGTGCTGCTCCCCGGCGACCCTGGCCGGGCGCTGGCACTCGCACAAGACCTGCTCGAGCAGCCACTGATGTTCAACCACAACCGCGGGCTCTGGGGCTACACGGGCAACGCCGCCGACGGGGAGCCGCTGACGATCCAGTCGACCGGCATCGGTGGACCGTCAGCGGCGATCGTGCTCGAAGAGCTGATCGCGCTCGGCGCAGAGCGCGCGATCCGAGTCGGCACCGCCGGAGCGCTCGATCCAACGCTCGAGCTTGGCGACGTCCTTGTCGTGCAGCGAGCGCTCGCAGCTGACGGGACGAGCCGCGCACTCGGAGCGAGCGAGTGGACCACCGCTGATGCGACGCTGCTTGCGGCGCTCTGCACCGCTGCGCAGGGCTCCGTGAGTGGAGCGGTCGTGTCGAGCGATCTGTTCTACGAAGTGGGCGAGGCGCGCTTCGGGGGGTGGCGGAGCGCTGGGGCGCTGGCCATTGAGATGGAGGCGGCGACGCTGTTTGCGCTCGGGGCGCTGCGCGGGGTAGCGGTGGCCGCCGTCGTGGCGATCACCGACCGGCTGGCGGGGCCCCGTGAGCGAATCAACGCGGATGGCCTGCTGCAGGCCGGCCTCGCGGCTGGACGGCTCGGTGCCGCGGCGCTCGGCGCGACGAAGCCCTAGTCCTCGTGCTTGCGGCGCTTGGACTTGCCGGGCTGCGCAGCGAGCAGGGGATCCTCGACGCGCAGGCGCTCCTGGTCACGCGACACTCCCCCAGGGGCGCCAGACATCGCCGCGCGCAGCTCGCTGAGCGCCCGCGTTGCGGCGGCCAGCTCCGCCTCGATCGCGTCGAGGCGCGCAGCCACAGGCGAAACCGCGTGACCCATGCCATCCTCGATCCGCGCGAGTCCATCCTCGATCGCCTCAAGTCGCTGCGACACTGAGCGAACGCGCCGAGTCAGGCGCTCGATATCGCCGGCCGTCGGGATGTTGAGCAAGCCCATCGCGAGCTGCTGCGCTTCAGTCGCTTTGCTGCGCGCCGCCAGCGCTCGGCCGACCGCCGAGTTGACGGTCGGACTGCCGAGCAGCTCCTGGGCGAGCTTGCCGAGCAGCTCCTCGCCACGCGCGGCTACGCACTCAAGCAGGCCAGGCTCTGGCGGTGCCTCGCTCATCTGGGAAGGGTAGGTCATCGTGCGCGCCGGCGCGCACGGCTAAGGAGGCGAAGCCGCCTTGAGCACTTCACGAGCGATGACAATTCGCTGGATCTGCGCTGTGCCCTCGTAGAGCTGCATGATCTTGGCGTCGCGCATCAGCTTCTCGACCGGGTAGTCCTTCATGAAGCCATAGCCGCCGTAGACCTGTACCGCGTCGGTGGTGACCTTCATCGCCACGTCCGCGGCGAAGCGCTTCGCGTGGGAGGAGATCAGCGTGTTGCTCTGCGCTTGATCGAGCAGCACAGCCGACTTCCACGTCAGCAGTCGCGCGGCCTCGATCTCGGTGGCCATGTCAGCGAGCATGAACTGGATCGCTTGGTGACGGGCAATCGGCACGCCAAACTGAATCCGCTGCTGAGCGTGGCCGACGGCGAACTCGAACGCTGCCCGGGCAATGCCGGTCGCGATCGCCGCGACGCCCGGACGCGTGCGGTCAAGCGTCAGCATCGCGATCCTGAAACCGTCACCCTCATCTCCGAGGCGGTTCTCAACCGGGATCTCGACATCGGGGAACGTGACCGTCGCGGTATTCGAGGCACGCTGACCCATCTTGTCCTCGTGCCCACCGACGAGGACGCCCGCTTCCCGTGGCACAACGAAGCACGAGATACCGCGGTGCCCCGCGTCCGGGTCGGTCTTGGCGGCGACGACATAGAAGCTGGCGTAGCCGCCGTTGGTGATGAAGCACTTCGAACCGTTGATCACGTACTTCTCGCCGCTGCGCACCGCACGCGTCGTGATCGCGCCGACGTCGGAGCCAGCCCCCGGCTCGGTGAGGCAGAACGCGGCGAGCAGCGGCTCCTGCGCGAGACGCTCGAGGTAGCGCTTCTTCAGCTGCTCTGAGCCCGCGACCGTCAGCGCCGCGACGGCGAGCGCATTGCAACCGATCGAGCTCTGGATCCCCGAGCAACCCCAGGCAAGCTCCTCCCCGATCACCACGCCATCGAGGTAGCTGGTCTCCGCCCCGCCGTAGCGCGCGGGGATCTGGCAGTTCATCAGGCCGAGGCCCCAAGCCTTGGCGATGATCTCCTCCGGGAAGGTGCCGTCGCGGTCGTAGTCCCAGGCGACGGGCCGTATCTCTCGTTCGGCGAAGTCGTGAGCAAGCTCGCGCAAGGCGAGCTGCTCAGCGTTCAACGTGAAGTCGACCACAGTAGGACACCAAGCCGGTCCGCTGGCCGGGCCGCGGCGCCGCCGGCCAGCCTACCCACCGGCGAGCGCAGAGAGCGGGCTAGAGCTGCCGAGCAGATCGCTCAGTGGCTCCGAGCTCGTCGGCGCGGTGATCGTCTCTGGCGCGTTCAAGTTGGTCAGCGTGACGTCGAGCGTGACCGAGCCGCCGGTTAGGCCGTAAACGCTCGACTGATCGATCGGCGGCACCGTGAAGGAGAGGGCAAACTTGAACTCGCGGATGATGTGATCGCTCGCTCCGCTGTAGATGTCGACGTTGGCCGAGTGAATCGCGGAGGAGAGCTGGCTGAGGTCCGCGCGGCTGACCCGACTGAGACTCGTGGCGCCGGGGAGCGCCGCGGCGTGAGAGATGAACGTTGCCACGTCGCCGAGCATCTTCGCGACATCGAGCTGCGCCGTGAGGTGCGTCGTAGCGACGCCGCCGACGGTCGCACCACCGACGATGCGCGCGTTTGTCAGCCAGTTTCTTGGCTTGATGCCGAGCTTGCCCAGCAGCGCCTGCTCAGAGCTCGAAGTGCCGGCCGCGCTGCCAAACAGCCGGCTCGTGATGCTCGGTGGGAGCACGTAGTAGGTGCCGCCAAACTGGACGTAGGCCGCCTTGCCGGTCGAGATGACGGTGAACGGAATCGTCTCGCCCGCATAATCGATCGTCGCACTGAAGTCGAACTTCGACGACGTGACGGGCGAGCCCGCGACGAACGGGCCGGACAGATTCAGGGAGACCGGCTGGCCGTCCAGCGCGGCGATACCGTTCAGCTGAGCGTTCAACGTCAACGACAGGTTTCCGGAGCGGATCGCCGAGCTGGGGGGGTTGAGCGTCTGCGACAGCAGCTTCGAGGCGCTGACGGCCGGCTTGCTGGACCCGCCGCACGCGGCGATCCCGGCGGCAGCCGCAAGGATCATCACCACGCCGCCACCACGCCGCAGTGAGCGCTGCAAGATGGCTGTCCCACCGGCTCGCACGGTCGGTCGCGACAGTACCATGAACAATGTGCGGCTGCTCGTGAGGGTGGGCTGCGTGGTGGTGCTGCTCGGACTGTGCGGCGTTGCTGGCGCGTCTGCCACGAAACGCCCGGACTCGGGGGCCCGGGTTGCGTATACCTCGTTTGAGCTCGTGCTCGAACACGGCCACGTGCGGCCGGCGCCGCTCGGTGAGCCCGTGGCCGCAAGACGAGCACGGACCGCCAGCGCGGCTACGCCGACGCCGGCTACGCCCAGCGATCCCGCGACCCCGCCGGCCGGCGCACCAGCGCGACGCGGCCTGACCTTTCCGCAGGCGATCTCGGAGCTCGCCGCCCGCCAGGAGATCACAGCCGCCACGGCCAGCGCCGATCGCTGGCAATGGACGGCTGCGCGCGAGGCCGACAGGAAGCTCTCCGGGGCGCGGCGGGCCGACCTAGGCGAAGTGCTGGGCACGCTGCAAGCGATCGCGCGGTCCGGTGCACTGACCCCGGCGCGGCTGCCCGCTCTGGCGCTGACGCTGGCGGCCAACCGCCGGTGGTGGACGAGCGGACCGTTGATCGCGGCAGACCAGCGCGTCGGTTTCCCCGCCAGTCACCTGGTGTGGGAGTTCTATCCGGGTCAGGGACTCGAGATCCAGTGGCTCGGAACGTTCGGGGCGGCGGACGGCTTCATCGACGCACACGACAGCACCGACCTCGCGTCGCTGATCGATCAAGCACTGAGCCTCGCGGTGCCGCGCGGTGGCGGGATTGCTTGGGAGTACGACTTCTCGTTCGACGGCGGCTCACCGCCGTGGGTGAGCGCGATCACCGATGGCACAGCCGTGGAGGCGCTGACGGGCGCGGCGACGCTGCTGCACAACGGCGCCTACCTCACCGACGCGCACAACGCGCTCGGGATCTTCGAGGTTCCGCCACCGGTCGGGGTGGCGTCAACGGCGTCGGCGGGTGCCTGGTTCCTGATCTACAGCTTCGCGCCGCACGAATACGTGATCAACGCATTCATCCAGTCGCTCGTTGGACTGTTCGACCTCGCCGAGCAGGGCGACACGCTCGCACGGACGCTGTTCGAGCGCGGCAACGCCGAGGCGCGGATCGCGTTGCCCGATTACAACACCGGCTACTGGTCGATGTACGACCAGTACACCGAATCGACCCTCAGCTACCACGAGCTGCTGACAGGCTTCCTGGCGAACCTGTGCACGGACACGAAGAAGACCAGTCCCGCGGCGCTGTGGGTGCTGGGGGCGAGCAGCACCGTGCCGAGCGGTGGGAGCACCGGAGCGAGCGGAAGCACGACCACGGGCGGCGGCACGCCGGCGGGCGGCGCAACCGGATCCAGCGGCCCGACCGGAGCGACGGGGTCGAGCGGAGCGACGGGGTCCAGCGGAGCGACGGGGTCCAGCGGAGCGACGGGGTCGACCGGGCCGACGTCGCCCGCGAACCCCAACGCGATCTACTGCACGACCGCTGCGGCCTTCCAGGCCGACCTCAAGCAGCCACCGGTCATCAAGCTCGCCCCGATCAGCAACGCCGCCGCGCACTCCGTCACCAAGGTCGCCTTCACACTGTCGAAGATCTCGACGGTGACCTTCGCGGTGAGGGACACCGGCAAGACGCTGTCGCTGAGCACACAGCTGCTCGGGCACGGGACACATTCGCTCAGCTGGCGTCCGCCGAGCGCCGGGCGGTGGACGATCGAGGTGACGGCGGTGGACTTGGCTGGGAACCGCACCGCACAGGCGCTGCCAGTCAGCGTCGGCGCCGCGAAGTCCGCTCGGTAGCGCGCTGACGCGAGTGAGCGCCTCAGTCGGACTCCGCGACCACGCGTACAATCGCGCTGTGCCCACCAGACGGCCGCATCCCAGCCAGTGGCGGCGCCGCGACGTGCCGGCGCGCGCGCAACGCCGGAGCGGCTGATGGCAACAGCGCAACGCCGCAGTCGCGGCACCCGCCAGCCGCCGCCACCCGGATCGGGTCTCGCGAAGCGCCTCGTCTACGCCTGGCGTGTGCTCGCCCGCGAGCAGCGGGGCGCGGCGCTGGCGGCGCTGGCGCTATGGGTCACGATGTTCCTGCCGTGGTACAGCCGCAGCGAGTTCGTAATCGTCAACAAGACACCCCGGCCGGCGGCCTACAACGTGACCGCTTACGGCGCCTTCTCGTTCGTCGAGGCGGCGGTGCTGCTCGTCAGCGTGGCGGTGCTCGTGCTGCTGTTCGCGCGCGCCGAGGAGCGTGCGTTCCACCTGCCTGGCGGTGACGGCGCGATCGTGTCGCTCGCCGGAGCCTGGGTCGCGCTGCTGATCTTCTACCGCATGCTCGACAAGCCCGGGACGTCGCGGATCGCGGCGGCAACGACGACAATAGGCATCCAGTGGGGCATCTTCTTCGCGCTGTTCGCGGCGATCTTCCTCACCTATCAGGGACTGAGGATGCGCGCCGCGCACGTGCGCGAGCCCGCGCTCGCCGAGGATCCGACGGTCCCGCGGGAGGTGCGCAGGACCAGCAGCTACGACCAGGGGCTCGCCGCGTCAGCCGCGGACGACCTGCGTCGCGCACGGGAGGAGCGTCGCCGGGCGCGGGAAGCCGACGGCGGCTAGCAGCTGCGGTGAGCGCCCTCCCCAACACCGCTGACGAGCTGGCCGACGGCCTCAGCGCGGCAGGCTACATCCCGGGTGGCGAGGTCGCGCTCGTCAGCTACCTAGCGGTCCGGCTGGGCAAGCCGATGCTCGTCGAAGGTCCCGCCGGCGTTGGCAAGACCGAGCTCGCGAAGGCGCTCGCCAGCTACCTGGGTCGCGAGCTGGTGCGCCTGCAGCGCTACGAGGGCCTCGACGAAGCCAAGGCGCTGTACGAATGGAACTACCGCAAGCAGCTCCTGCGCATCCAGGCGGAGGCCGACGGGGCAAGCTGGAACGAGGTGCAGGACGACATCTTCGGCAAGGAGTTCTTGCTCCCGCGGCCTCTGCTGAGCGCGATCTCGGCGAGCTCACCGGTGGTGCTGCTGATCGACGAGATCGACAAGACCGACCAGGAGTTCGAGGCGATGTTGCTGGAGATCCTGTCGGACTTCCAGATCACGATCCCGGAGCTCGGGCGAATCGAGGCAAGCTCGCAACCGGTGGTCGTGCTTACGTCGAACAACTCGCGCGAGCTCACCGAGGCTTTGAAGCGCCGCTGCCTGTATCTCTGGCTCGACTATCCGACGCCCGAGCACGAGCTGGCGATCGTTCGCCTGCACACGCCGGAGCTCGCCGACATCGTGGCGCGCAAGCTCGTCGAGGTGATCGGGATGGTGCGCGAGCTGGACCTGAAGAAGCCGCCTTCGATCGCCGAGTCAATCGACTGGGCGCGGGCGCTGATGCTGCTCGGAGCCCGCAACATCGACGAGGTCACGTTTGCGCAGACGATGTCGGTGATCGTCAAGCACCGCACCGACCTCGAGATCGTGGCAGCCCGAGTCGGCGTAGCGCTCGCAACCGTGCCGCAGGCGCAGTGAACGCACCAGCGCCAGCGGCGGGCATCGATGCGCGGCTGCTGGAACTCGGCGAGGAGCTGCGCGCCGAGGGCCTGGCGATCGGCACGTCGGAGCTGCTCGACGCGTTCGCAGCCCTGGCGGAGGTCGGTTGGACGGAGCGCGAGGCGTTCGCAGCCGCGCTCGCGGCGACCCTCGCGAAATCACCGGAGGACCGTCGCGTCTTCGACCTTGTCTTCGAGCGCTTCTTCTTCCGCGCCGTCGAGGCGGCGGCGCTGCGCGAGGGAGTCAGGGAGCACGACAGCGAACGCGCCGGGACCGGCCCGCGACCGCACGACGACACGCAGCTGGACCTCGGCGAGCTTCGCGCGCAGATCGCCCAGGCGCTGGCGAACTTCGACGAGGCACGGATGCGCGACCTCGCGCGGCTCGCGATTGCTGCGCTGGCGCGCCCGGATCGTTCCCGCTCGGCGGTCGTCGGGGTCGACGTGCAGCGCATCCGCCGCGCGCTCGGCCTACGCAGCGACCCACAGCCGGAGCTCGACGGCGACGACCCGCGACGCGGCGGGCTGCCGCGTGACGCGCTGCGCCGGTTCGAGGAGCTGCTGCGGGCGGAGCTGGAGCGGGCCCAGATCGAACGCACCGCGACGCTCGGGCCGGCGCGGGCGCTCAGCGAGCTGGACCGCGCCCTGCCGAGCGGCCCCGCCGCCGACCTCGCAGCCGTGCACCGCGTCGTCGCCCAGCTGCGACGACGGCTCGCGACGCGCGGCAGCGAGACTCGCGGACGCCACCGCCACGACCGCATCGACGTCCGGCGCACGATGCGTGCGTCACTGCAAACTGGCGGCGTGCCGGTGGTCATCAAGACGCGCCCGCGACGGCCGCGACGGCCGGAGCTCTACGTGCTCTGCGATGTCTCGACGAGCGTGACGTCAGCGTCGGTGTTCTTCCTATCGGTGCTCCATGCGCTGCACAACTCGTTTCGCCAGATGCGCTCGTTCGTATTCATCGAGCGCGTCTCGGAGGTGACGGACGTGTTCGCCCGCGAGCGCGCGTTCGCCGCCGTGAGCGAGACGATCGCGCGTGACGCCGGCGTCGCTGACGTTTCCGGCTATACCGATTACGGCCGCGTCTGGTCGGAGTTTCGCGCTCTCGTCGAAGATGACCTCGACCCGCGCGCAACGGTCATCGTGCTCGGCGACGCCCGTGCCAACGGCCGCGACCCGCGCGCGGACCAGTTTGCCGCGCTGGCGATCCGCGCGAGGCGGACGCTGTGGCTCAACCCGGAACCCCGCCTGTACTGGAACTACGGCGACTCGGTGATGGCGGCCTACGCGCCGTTCTGCGAGGTGTTCGAGTGCTGGACCACGCGCCAGCTCGAGGATTTCGTCAACTCGCTGGCTGCCGGCGCCGGCTCGTAGCGACGTGGTCCTCTACGATCACTCCGCCCGATGCTGACGCGACCACTCCGCGGCCGCCGTGCTCCGCTCGCCGCCGCCGCCCTGATCAGCCTCGCCGGTTGCGCCGGCTGCGGCGAGGTGCACGCGCGCACGGCACCGGGACCGCAACGCAACGTCGTGCTGGCCCTCGCCGGCCAGCCGAGCGCGCTGTACGCACCGCTCTACGAGGCGCAGGCGAACGGCGACTTCGCGCTCGGCGCGCTGTCGGTGACCGTCACCAACCCGCCCGCCGGCGAGACGCCGTTGCAAGCGCTCGCCGCGGGCCACGCGTCGTTCGCGATCGCATCCGAGCCGGAGCTGCTCGCGGCGCGCGCCGGCGGCGCCCAGCTCGTAGCGATCGCCTCACTCACCCAGGGGCCGCTCGAATCGATCATCTCGCTCGGCGGATCGCGGATCACCAGCCCCACCCAGCTGGCGGGCGCGACCGTGGCGAGCAGCGGCACACCCCTCGCCGACGCCGAGCTCACCAGCGTCCTGCGTGCAGCCGGTGTTGCGCCGTCCCGCGTGCACACGATCACGGTGACGGGCAGCCTCAACGCGGCCCTGCTCTCCCATGCCGCCACGGCGACGCTCGGCGGCTTCCTGGACTACGACGCGGTAAGCCTCGCGCTCGCACGCCAGCACCCCAACGTGATCAGCCTCTCGGGCGCCGGCGTTCCCAGCTTCAGCGACCTCGTGATCGTGGTGCGAGTGTCGGAGGCCCATTACGACGGCGCGCTGCTGCGGGCCTTCCTGCAATCGCTGATGCGCGGCGAGATCGCGACGCTGGACGACCCGCAGGCTGTCGTCAAGCTGCTCGTGCGGCGCAACCCCCGGCTCAGCAGGAGCTTCGAGAGCGCTGCGCTGGCGGCGGGCGCCCCGCTCGCCTCGCCGCGCAGCCAGAACGAGCCGTTCGGCTATCAGAATCCGGCGGCGTGGCAGACGTTCGGCAACTGGATGGACGCCCACGGGCTGTTGAGCCACGCCACCAACGGCGCGCTCGCGATCACCGACGAGTTCCTGCCAGGGCAGGGCGAGTGATCGCCGGCGCCATCGCGTAGGTCGCGGCAAGGCCGCTCCACGGCGCGAAGCGAGCAAAGAAGCTGCGCACCTGATCCTCGTCGGCGCGCGCCTGGGGGTCGCCGGTCAACGCGCGACCGACGAGCTTGAGCAAGCCGAGATCGCCCGCCGGGACCTGGTCGAGCCGGCCTTGGCCGTGAAGCGCCAGCGATTCAACCGTCCAGGAGCCGATCCCCGGAATCTCGCGCAGACGCCGCCAGCCGCGCTCGTGGTCGTCCGCGCCGAGATCGATCCGGCCGCGCGCGACCTCGCGCGCGGCGCGTCGCAGCGCCAGCGCGCGGCCGGCTGACAGGTCGAAGGACTCCAGCAGCGCCGGCGCCGTGGCTGCGACGGTGTCGGGCGAGGGCAGATCGCGCAGCTTCGTATGCGCCGCACCGCGGCCGAGGCGCGCGACGATCCGCCGCTCGATCGCGACCGCCCGCTCGTAGGAGATCAGCTGCTCGCAGATCGCCCAGGCCAGCGCCTCGAACGGCTCGGGGCGGCGGAACGGCCGCAGGCCGGGCTTCGCGCGGATCGCTCTGCCGATCAGTGGATCGTCGCGGAAGGCGCGGTGGAACTCGCTGAGGTCGTCGTCGACGCCGAAGGCGAAGCGCATCCTCGCGAGCGCGACCTCGCAGACGGCGGCCGACGAGCCCCAGGCACCGAGCAGCACCGTCCCTGGCGCGCCCTCGGCGGCGCGAACGACGACGGCAAGCTCGTCGACGTGCAGCAGCCGCTCGAGCACACCGCCACGACGACGCAGCACGCCGTCGGCACCGCCCGGCGGCAGGGCGAGCGGCGAGCGCGGTGTCAGCTCGATCCGCTTCTCGGTGGTGTCAGCGCCGGTCACGGCGCGCCATCTTCCCGCGCCCCCAGGACAACGCCGCTCAGCGGCGCCGACCGAGCGTGCGAACCTGGACGAGGAAGGTCTGCGTCGCGGCGGGCTCCGCCGTCGCAAGCTGACGCGGCCAGCGGCGGTGCAAGCCGAGGGCCCGGCCCGCGCCCGAGCCGTCCTTGAGAGTGCGGCGGCGGCCCAGCACGGCGACGGTCGCTGCGCCGGCGACGAAACCGGTGGCGGCGGCGGCAGCCGCGGTCATCAGCGGTGGCGGCCCGACACGGACCGGCTCGATCGCGCGCACGCCGGCGAGCACTGCGAGCTCCTCGCCCACCTCAGCGTCCAGCTCCTGCGCCGGCGCGTCCGCTTCGCTGCTTGGCTGGTACTCGTCCATCGCGAGGCGAGAGCAGGTCTAGATGGCCCGCTGATAGATCCTGAAACGACGCACGATCTTGCCGCCCATGCCTTCCATCGCGCGGTTCATCGGGCGGTTGACCTCGAGCGTCCAGCCCGTCTCGGCGCCCTTCTGCGGCGTGCGCTCGGCGGCATCGAAGCACATCTCATAGAAGCGGGCGGCGACTCCGGTGTGCTGATAGGCGGGCTTGACGCCCAGCGCGAAGACGCGCACCCTGTCGATCTTGCGCCGCCAGTACAGCGCCTTGATCCAGCCGAACGGGAGCAGGCGACCGTTGAGGTGCGCGAGCACCTGGTTGTAGTCGGGCAGCGTGAGCGCCGCCCCGACGACTTCGCCGGTGTCGGTGCGCTCGGCGATGTAGGCCCAGTTCTCGTCGAGCAGTGGCTTGAGGTCCTTCGCGTAATGGCGGACCTCCTCCTTGGTCATCGGCACCGACCCCCAGTTGTGCTCCCAGGCCGCGTTGTAGACCTCCAGGAAGCGGTCGATCTCGCCCGCCATGTCCTTCTTGCGCATCGGCCGGCAGACGATGCCGTGCTCGGACTCGACCTTGGCTGCCGTCTGCCAGATCGCGGGATGAACGCGGTCGCGGCCACTGATGTGGAGGCTCCACATGTAGAGGTCCATCGCCTTCTCGAAGCCCTCCGCCTCGATCAGCTGCTGGTAGTAGGGGTGCTGCCAGGTGCTGAGGATGATCGGTGGACGCTCGTGCCCCTCGATCAAGAGGCCGCATTCGTCGTTCATCGTGTAGTCCATCGGGCCGACCATGCGGTCGCGTCCGCGTGCGGCGAGCCACTTCTCGGCCGCGTCGAGCAGAGCGTGAGCCGTCTCCTGGGAGTCCTCGCACTCGAAGAACCCCCACAACCCCCAGTTGTTGTTCTCGTGCTCGTTGAAATGCTGGTCGACCTGCGCGCTGATCCGGCCGACCGGCTTGCCGTCGCGCCAGGCGAGGAAGAACTCAGCCTCGGCGTGCATGAAGAACGGATTGCGCTTGCGATCGAGGCGTTTGCGCACGTCCATCAGCAACGGCGGGATCCAGCGCGGCTCGTTACGATAGAGCGCGAAGGGCAGGCGGATGAAGCGCCTGAGGTCGCGCCTGGAATGGACCGACCGGATCTCAACACTCATCGAGTCCAGCCTATATGCCCACCTCCGTTGATGTATTCGCGAAGATCCGCGACAACGAGCGCATGGCCCAGTTGCACGCTGCGCGCGACGCCGGCGTGCTGCCGTACTTCCGCGAGGTGCAGTCGCCCGCGCTGCCCGTCGTCGAGATGGAGGGCGCGCCACGGATCATGCTCGGCTCCAACAACTACCTCGGCCTCACTGCAGACGAGCGGGTCATCCAGGGCGCGCGCGATGCGCTCGAGCGCTACGGCACAGGGCTCACCGGCTCGCGCCTGCTGAACGGAACGACGGCCCTGCACCTCGAGCTCGAGCAGGAGCTCGCCGAGTGGATGGGCACCGATGCGGCGATCGTCTTCACCACCGGTCATCAAGCCAACCTCACGACGATCGGCACGCTGCTAGGACCGGGAGACACCGTGGTGGTCGACGCCGGTGACCACGCGTCGCTGATCGACGGAGCCGTGCAGTCGCGGGCGAAGCTGCGCGCGTTCCGCCACAACCGCCCTGACAAGCTCGAGGCGACACTGCGCAAGGCGGTGGCGGACGGCGGCGGCCTGCTCGTCGTCGTGGACGGCGTCTTCTCGATGGAGGGCGACATCGCGCCGCTGCGCGAGATCGTCGAGCTGTGCGTGCGCTACGGCGCCCGGCTGATGGTCGACGAGGCGCACGCCGTCGGGGTGCTCGGTGCGCGGGGTGCCGGAACCTGTGAGCTGCTGGGTGTCGAGGACCAGGTCGACCTGAGGATGGGAACGTTCTCGAAGTCGCTGGCTTCCTGCGGCGGGTTCATCGCCGGGGACGCCGAGGTGATCGAGTTCCTGCGAATCCAGAGCCGCGCCTTCCTGTTCACCGCGTCGGGCGTGCCCGCGGCGATCGGAGCAGCGCTGGCTGCGCTCAGGGTGATCCGCTCGGACGACGGACGCGAACTGCTCCGTCGCGTGCTCGCCAACGGGCGGCGACTCAACCGCGGCCTGCACGAGCTCGGCTTCAGCGTCGTCGATCCGTCGCCGATCACCGGTGCGAGCGGCACGGAGGAGACGGTCATAACGCCGATCGTGCCGATTCGCGTCGGCGAGGACTGGAAGTGCGTGCTGCTGTGGCGTGCGCTCTACGACGCCGGCGTGTTCACCAACGTCGCTTTGCATCCAGCGGTGCCGCTGGACAACGCGCTGCTGCGGACCAGCGTGATGGCCACGCACGATGACGCGACGCTCGACCTCGCGCTCGAACGGTTTGCCACCGTGAAACGCGAGTTCGAGGCCGAGCACGGACCGCTGCCCGGGCCGGGCGAGTAGCCGCGGCTGATTGTCCAGTTCGACACAAGTCCGGACAACAACAAAAAAGATCGCTCCGAGCGAACGTGGGCTTTCGCGTCTCGTTGACCAGCGGCGCTCAAGAGGCGTAGCTTGGGGGTGCGCACGCGGGATGCGCAGGGAGGAGGCGGAAGGGACACCTCCGCCACCAGGGAGAGGTCGCGGCACGGTCAACCATGCGGTCGCCGACGGTGGTCTGCGTTCCCGCGCGAGCGGGCAAAAAACGTCAAAATGTCAACAGCGGCCGCCCGCCTTGGCGGATCCGGGGAGTCGAGATGAACGCAACAGCCATGATGGCCTGCGGGCCGCAACACATGCAAGCCTTGCAGCGCGCCAACGAGGTCCGACTCGCGCGCGCCGAGCTCAAGCGCAGAGTCGCCGAAGGTGAGACGAGCGTCGCGCAGATCGTGCTCTCCGCGCCATGGGAGGTCGACACGATGGCTGTTGCCGAACTGCTGATGAGCCAGCGCCGCTGGGGGCACACGCGGGCGCGCCGCTTCCTTGCCGGCATCCCGATGGCCGAGACAAAGACGATCGGCTCGATGACCGACCGTCAGCGACAGACGCTCTCGGCGATGCTCGCTGCGACGGCGGCACGGTCACCTCACGCCGCGTTGCACCACGAGACGCAGCAGGCCGCCTGACGACCGGGTGTGGCGGGCTCGCCGTTGAGCCGGCCACACCACCCCCTCCAGCCGGCCAATCGGGCCGGCCAGGATTTGGCCAGCGGGACAGAGCTGGGGCGCCGACACGCGCATACGCTTCGCGCCGCGAGCGTTGCGCCGAGCGACGGCGGGCGCCGCGCGGCCTCAAGCCGCCCCACAACGCGCCCACCATCCCGCGAGGAGGATCTCACCGCATGCCAAGGACCCGTATCCACAACGTCTCGGCGGCCCAATGGAGCGCCAACGGCGACGCCCTGGGCGCACACGACCTAACCGACGCTGGCAACCAGGTCTTTGGCTCGAACGTCTTCAGCCTAGCTGAGCAGCGCAAGCGGCTGCCCAAGCACGTCTACGCGCAGCTGCGCGCAACCCTCGCCCGCGGCGAGCAGCTCGACACCTCGCTTGCCGACATGGTGGCCCAGGCGATGAAGGAGTGGGCACTGGAGAACGGCGCCACGCACTACACGCACTGGTTCCAGCCACTGACCGGATCGACCGCCGAGAAGCACGACTCGTTCTACAACCCGTCAGGCGAAGGCAGCGCGCTCGCAGACTTCTCCGGCACGGAGCTGATCCAGGGCGAGCCGGACGCGTCGAGCTTCCCGACTGGTGGCATCCGGGCGACCTTCGAGGCTCGCGGCTACACGGCGTGGGACCCGACATCCCCAGCGTTCATCCTCGAGAACCCGAACGGAGCGCTGCTCTGCATCCCGACCGCGTTCGCATCCTGGACCGGCGAGGCGCTCGACCACAAGATCCCCCTGCTGCGCTCGATGGATGCGCTGTCGGCGGCCGCGCTCCGCGCGCTTGCGCTGCTCGGCGATGAGCAGGCAGGGCGCGTGTTCACGACCGTCGGGCCAGAGCAGGAGTACTTCCTGATCGATGAGCAGTACTACTTCGAGCGTCCCGATCTCGTGACCACCGGGCGGACGCTGTTCGGCGCCAAGCCACCGAAGGGCCACGAGCTCGACGACCATTACTTCGGCTCGATTCCCGAGCGAATCCTCGCCTTCATGCTCGACAGCGAGCGCGAGCTCGTCAAGCTCGGCGTGCCGGTGAAGACGCGCCACAACGAGGTCGCACCGAACCAGTACGAGATCGCGCCGGTCTTCGAAGGCACGAACGTCGGCTGTGACCATCAGATGCTGACGATGCAGATCATGCAGAACGTCGCCCGGGACTACGGCCTGGTGTGCCTGCTGCACGAAAAGCCGTTCGCCGGCGTCAACGGATCGGGCAAGCACAACAACTGGTCGATGGGCACCGACACCGGCGAGAACCTGCTCGAGCCGGGCGAGGGCCCGCACGACAACCTGTCGTTTCTGTTCTTCGCGGCCGCTGTGATCGAGGCGGTGGACCGCAACCAGGAGCTGCTGCGCGCATCGATCGCGAGCCCCGGGCAGGATCACCGGCTCGGCGCCAACGAGGCGCCGCCGGCGATCATCTCGATCTTCCTCGGCAGCGAGCTCGAGGGGATCTTCGGAGCGATCGCCGCCGGCAAGGTAAGCGAGTCCAAGCCCGGCTCGTTCCTCGGGCTCGGCACACCTGTCCTACCGCCGCTGCCGCTGCATTCGGGCGACCGCAACCGCACGAGCCCGTTTGCCTTCACAGGCAACAAGTTCGAGTTCCGTGCGCTCGGCTCGAGCATGTCACCATCGTGGCCGAACACGGTCCTCAACACGATCGTCGCCGAGGCAATAGATGAGCTGGCCGACGCCGTCGAGACTCATCTGAAGGCTGGCGAGAGCCTCGAGAAGGCGATCCTCGCGGTCGTCGCGGCGTCCTATCAGGCCCACAGCCGAATCGTCTTCAACGGCGACAACTACGCTGAGGAATGGCACGAGGAGGCCGAGAAGCGCGGCCTCGCGAACCTGCGCTCGACCCCGGAGGCGCTCCCGTGGCTCGTCGAAAAGTCAACGGTCGAGCTGTTCAAGAAGTACAAGGTGCTGTCCAAGCGCGAGCTCGAGTCGCGCTATGACGTCTACGTCGAGCAGTACGCGACGAAGGTCAACATCGAAGCCGAGACCGCCGCGTCGATCGCGCGGACGTTGCTGCTGCCGGCGTCGCTGCGCCACCTCGCCCAGCTCAAGGAGGCGGGGGTCGAAAGCCTGGTCGCCGAGACGCAGGTACTCGTCGACGAGCTCGTCTCGGCGATCACGGCGCTGGAGGCGGTCAACGCCCACCACGGCGGCGAGGGCATCGACCACGCGAAGTACATGCGTGACGAGGTGATCCCGGCGATGGACGCAGTGCGAGCGTGGGCTGACAAGCTGGAGCGGATCGTCGCCGACGACCTCTGGCCGCTGCCGAAGTACTCGGAGATGCTCTTCATCAAGTAGTCGCGACGAGCGCGCGCGGTGAAAGCGCGGCCCACCACAACCTTGCCACGAGTTTGTCAAGGTTGGGGTGGCCGCTGCTAGGATTGCCCGACGATGCGTGACTTTCGCGACGCGGTCGCGTCCCGCGTCGTCGTCTACGACGGCGGCATGGGGGCGACCCTCGAGCAGCTCGAGCTGAGCGCCGCCGACTACGGCGGGCTTGCCGGACGCTGCCACGAAGCGCTCGTGCTGCACCGGCCCGACGTCATCGAAGGCGTCCACGGCTCGATGCTCGATGCCGGTGCCGAGGTTGTCGAGACGTGCACCTTCCAGGGCTCGCGCATCAAGCTCGGCGAATGGGGCCTGGCTGACCACACGCTGGAGATCAACACGCGCGCCGCGCAGATCGCGCGGACGGCCGCCGGATCTGGCCGCTTCGTCGCCGGCTCGATCGGCCCGACCGGCTACCTCCCGGCTTCCGAGGAGCCGACGCTCGGCCAGATCAGCTTCCGCGAGCTCGTCGAGGTGTTTACCGAGCAGGCGCAGGGACTGCTCGCGGGCGGCGTCGACCTGCTGATCATCGAGACCGCGCAGGACATCCTCGAGGTCAAGGCAGCGGTGTTCGGAGCGCGCGAAGCGTTCAAGCTCGCCGGACGCGCGGTGCCGATCCACACCTCCGTCTCGTTGCTGCCAAACGGCGGCAAGATGCTCCTCGGCACCGACATCTCCTCCGTGCTGACGACACTCGAAGCGCTCGAAGTCGACGTGATCGGCCTCAACTGCTCGACCGGACCAGAGGACATGCGTGACGCGATCCGTTTCCTTGGCGAGCACTGCTCGCGACCGGTCGCCTGCATTCCGAACGCCGGGCTCCCGCGTCAAGGGCCGAACGGAGAAACGATCTTCCCGATGACGCCGGGACCGCTGGCGGAGCTGCTCGGCGAGTTCGTCGAGCGCTACGGCGTCGGCATCGTCGGCGGCTGCTGCGGCACGACGCCGGTGCACATCGCCGCGCTCGCTGAGCGCATCGGGGCTCGCCCGGCGGCGCCACGCCCCGCGCCGCGGCCGGCACATGTCTCGTCGATGATCGCCGCGACGCCGCTCGCTCAGCTGCCGGCGCCGACGATCGTCGGCGAGCGCGTCAACGCGCAGGGATCGCGGCGCGCCAAGGAGCTGCTGCTGGCCGACGACTACGACGGGCTCGTGGCGATCGCCGAGAGCCAGGTCGAGGGCGGTGCCCACATCCTCGACCTCTGCGTGGCGCTCACCGAACGCCAGGACGAAGCCGAGCAGATGCGCCGGCTCGTCAAGCGGATCTCGCTCGCCACGCCGGCGCCGTTGCAGATCGACACGACCGAGCCCGACGTGATGCGCGCGGCGCTCGAGCAGATCCCCGGGCGGGCGATCGTCAACTCCGTCAACCTCGAGGCGGGCAGAGCCAAGCTCGACACGGTCGTGCCGCTGTGTCTCGAGCATGGCGCAGCGCTCATCGCGCTGACGATCGACGAGCAGTCGATGGCCCAGACCGCCGAGCGCAAGCTGGAGGTCGCACAGCGAATCCACAGCTACGTCGTCGGGGAGCATGGAATGAGCCCCGAGCTGTTGATCTTCGACGCGCTCACGTTCACGCTCGCGACCGGCTCGGACGAGTTCAAGACCTCGGCGGTCGAGACGATCGAGGGCATCCGCAAGATCAAGGCGGCGCTGCCCGCAACGAAGACGTCGCTCGGCGTCTCGAACGTCTCGTTCGGCTTCGGCAAGGCAGCCCGTGCGGTGCTCAACTCAGTGTTCCTGCACCACTGCGTGGGCGCCGGGCTCGATCTCGCGATGGTCCATCCCGCCGACATCACGCCGTACTCGGAGATCAGCCCGGTCGAGCGTGAGCTCGCCGACGACCTCGTCTTCAACCGCCGTGACGACGCCACCCAGCGGTTCATCGAGCACTTCGAGACGCGAGGCGCGAGCACCGAGGCCGCCCTCGCGGATCCGACCGCGGACATGGAGCCTGAGCAGGCACTCCACTTCCACATCCTGCGCCGTCGCAAGGACGGCGTCGAAGAGTGGATCGATCGCAGCGTCGAGAAGATCGGCGCCGTGCCGACGCTGAACGACGTCCTGCTGCCGGCAATGAAGGAGGTCGGCGACAAGTTCGGCGCCGGCGAGCTGATCCTGCCGTTCGTGCTGCAGTCAGCCGAGGTGATGAAGCGCGCCGTGAGTCGGCTCGAGCGCTACCTCGACCGTATCGAGGGGTACACGAAGGGCACCGTTGTGATCGCGACGGTGTTCGGCGATGTCCACGACATCGGCAAGTCGCTCGTCAACACGATTCTCACCAACAATGGCTACACGGTCGTCGACCTCGGCAAGCAGGTGCCGATCAGCGCCATCCTCGATGCCGCGCAGGAACACGACGCGACCGCGATCGGTCTGTCGGCGCTGCTCGTCTCGACGTCGAGACAGATGCCGCTGTGCGTCGCGGAGCTGCACGAGCGCGGCCTGCACTACCCGGTGCTCGTCGGCGGCGCAGCGATCAACCGGGACTTCGGCCTGCGGATTCTCTATCCCAAGGGCGCTGACTCCGAGGAGGTCTATGAACCGGGCGTGTTCTACTGCAAGGACGCGTTCGAGGGGCTCGCGCGGATGGACGAGCTCGTCGACGCGCAGGCACGCTCGGGCCTGGTCACGCGCACCCGCGACGCGGCGCTCGCGCTGCGCGCACGCAAGCCCGCCGCACCCGAGCTGCCAACCGACGATGCGAGCGTGCGCTCGGCCGCCCGCGTCGACGTGCCGATCCCCGAGCCTCCGTACTGGGGCGCGCGCGAGGTGGCGGTAGACCTCGATGAGGTCTTCGCACATCTCGATACGCATGTGCTGTTCAAGCTGCATTGGGGCGGACGCGGCGTCAAGGGCGAAGCGTGGCGCGAGCTTGTCGCTGGCAACTTCCGCCCGCGCCTGGAACGGATGTGGCGCGAGCAGACCTACCTTCAGCCACGGGCGCTGCTCGGCTACTTCCCGTGCTACTCGGAAGGCAACGAGATCGTCGTCTTGCACCCGACGGACCAGGCGCGTGTGCTCGAGCGGCTCGTCTTCCCGCGTCAGCCGGGGCATGACCGGATCTGCCTTGCCGACTTCTTCCGGCCCCACGGTAACGGCGAGCTGGATGTCGTTGCCCTGCAGGCGGTGACCGTCGGTGCCGAAGCGACGAGCGTCATCGAGCAGCTCGAGCGCGACGGCGAGTTCGCCGAGCAGCTCTTCACGCACGGGCTCGCGGTGCAGGCCGCCGAAGGATCGGCCGAGTGGCTGCACGCCCGCGCGCGCAGCGAGCTTGCGCTCACGCCCACGCAGGGCCGGCGCTACTCGTGGGGCTACCCGGCGTGTCCAGAACAGTCAGAGCACGAGAAGGTCTTCCGCCTGCTCGACGCAGCGCAGATCGGCTTGCGGCTGTCGAGCGGCTGGGCGCTGCAGCCGGAGCAGTCGACGGTCGCGATCATCGCCCACCACCCGCAGGCCGTCTACTTCGGGATGAAATCGGGGTTCCTGCCGCGCGACGAGCCGCCGCCCGACGACATCATCGCGGGCTCGCCGCGAGACCCGACGCGGCCGCTATCACCCGACGCCCTGGCGTTCGAGGAACCGCCGCTGATCATCGAAGACGAGAGCGGAGCGGCCTGAGCCGACGCGCCGCGAAACCGCGCGGCGGAAGTGCGTCAGCGGTGCGAGTGGCGATGCTACCCTCAGCTGGCGATGCTAGCCAGTTCTTGACAATGACGTCCCACCACGCCGGCCGGCCGTAGCGGCCCTGCCGGCGCCCTTGTCCCGCGTCCTGTTGAGAGTGCGTCGTGAGCTCGTACCTGCGCGTCCTGCGCCACCCCAGTTTTCGATACCTGTTCTACGGCCAGACCGCCAGCGCGGTCGGCGACTGCGTCGTTCTCGTCGCGCTGGCGCTGTTCGTGACAGAGCGAACCCACTCGCCGACCGATCTCGGTCTCGTGCTGGCCGCCCAGTCGCTGCCACTCGTTGCCTTGGTGCTGCTCGGCGGGGTGTGGGCCGACCGCCTGCCGCGACGGCGAATCATGATCGCTGCCGACGTGACGCGGGCGGCACTGCATGGCACCCTGGCCGCGTTGATCTTCAGCGGCTCGGTGCGCCTGTGGGAGATCATCGCGATCGAAGCGTCGTTCGGCGCAGCACGGGCGTTCTTTCAGCCTGCCTACAGCGGCCTCATCCCCCAGACGGTGCCCGAGTCGTTGATCCAGGACGCCCGCGCGCTGACCAGCTCGACGGCAAACGTCGCGGCGATGATCGGGCCTGCGCTCGGCGCCGCCCTGGTTCTCGGGGTCGGAGCCGGCAACGCCTTTGCGTTTGACGCTGGCACGTTCGTGGTCAGCGCACTGCTACTGGCGCGTGTGCGCGCCCGCTCGCGCGGCGCGCCCGCTCCCGCCGGCTCGATGCTCGCCGACCTGCGGGCGGGGTGGCGGGAGGTTCGCTCACGAGCCTGGGTGTGGGTGACGATCGCGGCCTTCACCGGGGCGCTGATGTGCGTGCTCGCCCCGTGGTATGCACTCGCGCCAACGATCGCCGGGCACGTGTACGGCAGCATCGGCGTGTTCGGCCTGTTCGAGAGCCTCGCCGGCTTGGGCGCCGTGTGCGGAGCGCTCGCCGGTCTGCGCTGGCGGCCCGTACACCCGATGCGCGCCGGCCTGTTGCTCGTGCTCGCATGGCCGGTGACGGCTGGGCTGTTCGCGCTTGGCGCGCCGTTGGTGCTGGTGCTCGCCGGCGCACTGATGCTCGGATTCGGCTTCTCGCTGTTCGGCGTGTGGTGGGAGACGGCGCTTGCGCGCCACATCCCGCCGCACGCACTGTCACGGGTCAGCGCCTGGGACTGGATGGGCTCACTGGCACTGCTGCCGCTCGGCTACGCACTGACCGGCCCGCTGGCGAGCGCGTTCGGAGCACGCACGGTCCTCGCCGCCGGCAGCGCAATCGGGCTCGTGCTGCTGGCGCTGGCGCTCACACCGCGCTCGACGCGGGAGCTCACCGACACGACGAGCCCAGCCGCCGGCCGGCTCGATTGTGGTGTCGTGTAAGGATGGCGCCTGTGCCTCGGTCGTTGGTCTGGGCAACGGACCTTGACGTGCTACCGCTCGATCACGTCGTGGAGCGACGTGACGGCTTCGTCGTGGTTCGCTCGCCGAGCAACCCGCGACACTTCTGGGGCAATCTGCTGCTCTTCGATGATCCGCCGGACGCGGGGGCAGCTGCGCGCTGGGAGCAGCTGTTTGACGGCGAGTTCGCAGATGAGCCGCTGGTGCACCACCGGACGTTTGCGTGGGATCGCGTCGATGGCGCGGTCGGCGACGGGCTAGCTGAGTTCGCCGATCGCGGCTACGAACTCGAGGAGACCGTCGGGCTGCTCGCAACGCCGCAGCAGATCCGTGCTCACCCACGCGAGAGCCGAGCCGTCGAAGTGCGCGCGTTGGAGCCCGCGGACGGCGTTGACGAGGAGCTCTGGCAGCAGGTTCTGGAGCTCCAGGTCGCCGATCGCGGCGAGCGTCATGAGGAAGCGCCCTACCGAGTGTTCGGCCGCGCACGACTTGCAGACTTGCGCGCGCTGTTCCGGGCCGGGCGCGGCGCCTGGTACGTCGCGCTCGATGGCAACCTGGTCGTAGGCAGCTGTGGCGTCGTCGTGACCGGCAAGCGCGGCCGGTTTCAGACCGTCGGGACCGCAGCCGCGCAGCGGCGGCGGGGCATCTGCTCGCGGCTCGTCGTCGAGGCAGCGCACCACGCGGCCGAGCATCACGGTGCGAGGAAGCTGGTGATCGCGGCCGATCCCGACTACCACGCGCTGGGGCTCTATGAGTCGCTTGGCTTCAGGCGGGCGGAACGGGTCTGCGGCGTATGCCGGCAACCCTGAAGCTCGGCGTGGAGCTCGGTCCGTCTTGCGCCAGAAGAGCCGCGCTCAGCCACTCTCCCCGCCGCCCAGCAACGCGAGCTTGGCCGCGCGGGGAAGCTGCTTGATCCGGGCCTCCTCGCGACGGGCGCTGGCCGCGTCGGGCATCGGGAAAGCCGCGGCGAGCGCCACCGGCAGGCGGCTGCGCGTGTAGCGAGCGCCGTTGCCGCTCGCGTGAGCAGCCAGCCGGCGCTCGATGTCAGTTGTCCAGCCGGTGTAGAGCGAGCCGTCGGCGCAGCGCAGCACGTACACCCAGGCCGGTGCGTCCGATGCGCCGCGTTGCGGCTCAGACGTTGATGGCACTGCTGCTCGACGCGCCGGACGAGCGCGACTCGGGCACGACCAGCCGCACCGGCGCGGCGTGCAGCGTGCGCAGGCGCACATCGCGCCAGGACAGTCCCTCGCGCACGAGCGCCGGCAGACCCATGACGACTGCGGTCGTGATCTCGACGGCCTGCAGGATGATGCCGTAGGCGATCGCGTCAGCCGAAGCCACGTGGTATGCGCCGGACAGCACGGCAACGCATGCCGCCTGGAAGACGCCGATGTTCGACGGCGCGGCGGGCAGGACCGCAGTGACGTTGACGGCGAAGAGAACGCCGGCCGCCGCCGCGATACCGGTTTGGCTTGCAAGGCCGAGCGCCAGCAACAGCATGTAGCAGGACGCGCACTGCAGGGCCCAGGCACCGAGCTGCGCACCCGTGGCGACCGCAGCGAGGCGCGGATTGCGGAAGACCCGCATGCCTGCGCGCACGCGCACAAGGGTGTCGTGGATCTGCCCGACGAGGACCGCGCGCCGCGCCGAGCGCGAGCTGGCGCCACCACGGCGGAGCAGCAGTGGGGCGAGCACGATCAAGGCGACGAGCAACGCCGGCGCGATCGCCACCGCGAGCAACGCGCCGTGCCCGCTGTTGAAGACATCGACGCTGGAGAACAGCACGCCACCGAGGATCGCGAGAGCCACGAGGTTGAGCAGGGTTTGCGAAACGACCGTACCGAGCACAACCGGCAGCGTCTCCAGCGGCCGCCCGACGCGGCGCGCGACGATCAGCGATCGTGACGGCTCGCCGAGACGAGCCGGCAGCGTGGCGCTCATCAGCACGCCGATGAAAGTGCCCTGCATCGCATCGCTGCGCTTCACGCGCGAGCCTGGCAGCGCCGCGCGCAGAATGGCGTGCCAAGCGAAGCCGCGGGCCACCATCGCCGCGCACATCAGCGCGAGTCCGATCAGCACCCAGGACGGCTGCGAGGTGACGAGGCTCGAGAGGATGCGAGCCGGGCCGATCTGCTGCACCGCGAAGTAGGCGGCGCCAATGCCGCCGAGCGCAGCCGCGCCGATCAGCGTCCGGCGCATCGCCGCGAACGCGCGCTCACGCGGTGAGCGCATATCGCGCTCGAGGCTCGGCAGGCGCCGTCTGCGCGGCCGATGGCGGGCGTTGGGGTCAGCCGAGCGCAAGCCGAGACGCACCGCTGCCCGGCTCGTGCGCGTTTGCGGGGCAGGCATCGCAATCGCGTCCTCGTAGCAGGAGAGCACCTGCTCGGTGACCGCCGGCCAGGCGTAGCGGCGCGCGGAGATCTCCGCCGCGGCGGACATCGCGGCGCGGCGCGGCACGTCGTAGGCGAGATCGAGCAAGGCGCGTGCGAGCTCCGTCGCGTCTCCGGGCGGCACGAGCAGGCCGTCGACGCCGTCGCGCACGACATCGGCGTAGCCGGGGATGTTCGAGGCGAGCACCGGCGTGCCGGCGGCGAAGGCCTCCGTGAGCACCATGCCGAAGCTCTCGCCGTGCAGCGACGGGGCGAGGAGCAGATCCGCTGCACGCAGGCGTTCCAGCTTCTCGGCGTCGCCGAGCTTGCCGAGCGCGGTGATGCCAGTGGAGTCGAGCAGCATCGAGGTGATCTCGCTCGACTCGGCACCGATCAGCTCGAGCGTCACCGGAACGTGCTCGCGCAACGCCTCGAACGCCCGCAACGCGACCGGCAGGCCCTTGCGCTCGACCGCCTGACCGACGAACACCAAGCGCAACGGCCGCTCTGCGCTCGGCGGCGACGGGGCGGCACGCTCCAACCGATCTGGTACGTCGACACCGTTGGGAACCACCCGGTAGCTGCCGCCAAAGAACCGCTCGCCAGTCCACGCGGCGGCCTGCGAGACCGCGATGCGCACGCGCAGCCGATTGAAGCGCCGGCTCGCGCCGGCGAGGTTGCCGGCGCCGTTGGTGAGGCGATTGGTGGAGTAGCAGTGGAAGGTCCCGACCAGCGGCGCCTCACAGAAGCCGAGAACGTCCCAGCAGATCACCGGGACGATTGGCTCGTGGACGTGCACCACGTCGTAGCCGCCGCCGCGCAGCGCGTCGCGCAACCCCCAGACAGCGCCCGCGGTGACCGCGACGTTCGAGACGGCACCGTTCGCATGAAAGCCGACCGTCCGTCCGAGCGGCACTACGTGGCCGCCCAGCATGCGCGCCTGTGGACGCGCCCCGCGGTGCAGCCGCACGCTCAGGCGGCCTGGGGGATCGAACGGCGTGAGGATCTCCGCGTCGTGCCCCGAAGCGCGCAGGTGGGTCGCGAGAGCGTCGATGTGACGCGTAACGCCGCCCGGGTAGCTCCACGAATACGGCGAGACGAGCGCTATCCGCATCACCGCTCATCCTACCGCCGTCGGGCTTCGCTGGGTGGGCGCGTTTTGCCACCCGGGGAGGGCCCTCCAGACCGGCGTATAATCGCCGTTCGGCGGCCCTCCAGCAGTGCTTGCCGGCTACATGCCAACGCGCCAGTTCGTCAAGTACACCTTCCTGAAGGTCGACCCGCAGTGGCGTCGCCTCGACGCTGCCGAACGCGAGGACGGCAAGCGCGAGTTCATCGCAGCATGCGAGGACTTTGCGAGCGACCACTTGCTGCGCGCCTTCTCCACCGTCGGCACGCGCGGCGATGCCGATCTGATGCTGCTCTCCCAGTCGGCCAACCTCGAGCGCATTCACGAGCTGCACGTCGTTCTCGCCCAAACCGGCCTGATGCGGTGGGCCAGCATCCCCTACTCCTATCTGGCGATGACCAAGCCGTCGGAGTACTCCCAGGAGTCGCGCCTGGAGGTGCGCGCGGCGCACTCGAAGTACCTGTTCGTCTACCCGTTCATCAAGACGCGCGCGTGGTACACGCTGCCGGGCGAGGAGCGCTACCGGATCATGCAGGAGCACATCCGCATCGGTCGCGAGTACCCCGACATCGACCTCAACACCTCTTACTCGTTCGGCCTCGACGACCAGGAGTTCGTGGTCGCGTTCGAGACCGACGAGCCGGCCGACTTCCTCGACCTCGTGCAGCGCCTGCGCGGCACCGAGGCCTCGCAGTACACCAGGCAGGACACGCCGACCTTCACCTGCATCTCGATGTCGATCGGTAGGGCGCTCGCCGCGCTCGACGGCGAGGCGGTTGCCGTCGAGCCGCGTTCGCCCGTCGCATGAGCGGCCCGGCCCAGGACACGGCAGACACTCCAGTCCGCGTAGCGATCATCGGCTCCGGACCGGCCGGCAGCTACACCGCCGGCCATCTGCTGCGCCACAGCGCTCCCGAGCTGCACGTCGACCTGTTCGAGCGACTGCCGACGCCATGGGGGCTCGTGCGGGCGGGCGTCGCTCCCGACCATCCGAAGATCAAGTCGGTCACGCGGATCTACGAGCGCACTGCCGAGCATGCGCGGCTGCGCTACTTCGGGAACGTCAGCTTCGGTGCAGACGTGACGCTCGAGGATCTGCGCGAGCACTACCACGCGATCGTCTACGCGGTCGGAGCGCCGCGCGACCGCGCCCTGCGGATTCCCGGCGAGGACCTCGATGGGAGCTACGCCGCCACGGACTTCGTCGGCTGGTACAACGGCCACCCCGACTACCGCGACCACGAGTTCGACCTGCGCGGCGAGCGGGCGATCGTGATCGGCGCCGGCAACGTCGCGCTCGACGTCGCGCGCATGCTGCTGCTGGCGCACGAGGAGCTGGCATGCACGGACATCGCGGACCACGCGCTCGAGGTGCTCAGCGCGAGCGCGATCGAGGAGGTGCTCGTGGTGGCCCGCCGTGGCCCGGAGCAGGCCGCTTTCACCAACCCCGAGCTGCTCGAGCTGGGCGAGCTCAGTGTCGCCGACGTTGTCGTCGACGCTGAAGAGCTGGCGCTGGCTGACGGGGTCACCGACCCAGCAGCCGACGCGACGGCCCGGCGCAATGTCGAGATCCTGCGGGACTACGCGGCTCGGCGACCTAGCGGCAAGCCGAAGCGGATCGCGCTGCGGTTCCTGCTGTCGCCCGTGGCGCTCACGGGCGCTGGGCACGTCGAGGCGGTCACGTTCGTGCGCAACGAGCTGCAGATGCAGACGGATGGCTCGCTGCGCGCGCGGGCAACCCAGCAGCAGTTCACGATCGGCGCGCACGCCGTGTTCCGCGCGATCGGCTACCGCGGGACGCCGCTGCCCGGCGTCCCGTTCGACGAGCGACGTGCGTTGATCGCCAATGATGCCGGCCGCGTCGTCGGACCGGAGGGCGTACGCCGCGGCGAGTACGTCGTCGGCTGGGCCAAGCGCGGTCCGAGCGGGGTGATCGGGACAAACAAGAAGGACTCGAACGAGACCGTCGATCACCTGCTCGAGGATCTCGGAGCCGGGCGCCTGCTGACACCGGCGCCGATCACTGACGCGGCGCTCGAAGCGCACGTGCGCGCCCTCCAGCCGGCGATGGTCGACTATGCGGGGTGGACGCGGATCGACCGCCACGAGCGCCGGCTCGGCGAACCCGCGGGCCGCCCGCGCGTGAAGCTGACGCGGATCGCGGAGATGCTCGACGCCGCGCAGCCGGAGGACGAGTGAACCACGATGGACGCGGCCGCCAAGCACCTGCGCGAAGCCGACCCGGTCATCGGGGCCCTGATCGAGCGTCTCGGGCCGCTGGAGGATCGCAGCGGCAACCGGCCACGTGACTACTACGCCGGACTCGTCCGCACGATCTGCGGGCAGCAGCTGTCGACGAAAGCGGCGCAGTCGATCTGGCTGCGGCTGCTCGACCACTTCGACGGCGCGCCGCCGACGCCGCAGTCGATTCTCCACGCCGACCCTGAGGCGCTGCGTGCGGCGGCCGGGCTGTCGCGCGCCAAGGTCGTCTACCTGCGCTCGCTGGCCGAGCACGTGATCAGCGGCGAGCTCGAGCTCGACCGCCTCGACCAGCTCGACGACGAGGTCGTGATGGCGGAGCTCGTCGCCGTGAAGGGACTCGGTGAGTGGAGCGCCCACATGTTCCTGATGTTCCAGCTGCACCGGCCCGACGTGCTCGCCCCCGGAGACCTCGGCATCCGCAAAGGCGTCCAGATCGCCTACCGGCTCGCAGAGCTACCGAGCCCAGCCGAGGTCACGCGCACCGCCGAGGCATGGCGCCCCTACCGCACGACCGCATGCCGCTACCTGTGGCGCGCGATCGACGCACCACCGCAGTAAGCGCGCCGACGTGTCACGTTTGATGACGCTCGCGCACCTACGGTACGTAGGGCAACCGCGGACCGCCAAACATGCGTCTGGACTCCAACGACTTCTCAAAGCTCTATGACCGTCACGCGCGGGAGATGCTCGGATTCTTCGCGCGGCGGACCTACGACCCGGAGTTGGCGATCGACCTGCTCGCCGAAACGTTTGCCGCAGCGTTTGAGGATCGCCGTCAGTTCCGCGGCGAGGACCTCGGGGCTGCTCGCGCGTGGCTGTACGGCGTAGCGCACAACCAGCTACGGGAGTTCTTCCGCAGTGGGCAGGTCGAGCACCGTGCGATGAAACGCCTGGGCGCTCAGATCCGGCCGCTCAGCGAGGCCGAGTACGACCGGATCGAGGAACTGGCTAGCTCGACGGAGCTGCGCGAGCGGGTCAGCGAAGGACTCGCGCGGCTGAGCGTCGGACAGCGCGAGGTGCTCCGACTGCGCGTCGTCGAGGAGCGCTCCTACGCCGACGTGGCAACCGAGCTCGGCGTCAGCGAGCAAACCGCCCGGACGCGCGGCTGCCGCGCGCTGCGCGCGCTGCGCGAGTACCCGGGACTGCGCGAACTGATGGAGGCGACCGACAATGCCTGACCACCCACACGAAGTGGAGCTACCGATCATCAGCGAGCTGGGCGAGCAGCTGAAGGCCGGCTTCCGCCGACGCGAGGCGCACGACATCGGACGCGCGCTGAGACGGCGCCGGCTCCTGCTGCTGTCCCCGGTGATCGCGCTGGTCGCCGCGGGCTGCGCTGCCGCGGCGGTTGCGGCGCTCCGAGGCCAGCCGTCCGCTCCACTCAGCGGACCCGTGGCGCCGTCGCCGTCCGACTCGTTCCCCGGCTCCGGGACCGCTCGCTACAGCGTCGTGGTGACGCCCAGTCTCGGCGCCGGGAGCGTCGGCTGGTGCATCAGCGAGCAGCTGCAGATCCCCGTGCCCGTACCGGTCGCGGACGTGAAGGGGCTTCGCGAGCTGCTGCGAACCGGGCAGGCGCAGGCGCGCGAGTTTCGGCGGGCGACGGCCGAGACGCTCGCGGGTCGCACGGCGACGGTGCACTGGCGCGGCCGAACTCTGGTGTTTCGTCCGGGGCCGCCCGTAGGTACACCGCCGGTGGTCGCAGCCCGCTGGAAGCGCGGGATGCTGACGGCGGTCGCCCGCTACGACCGGGAGCTGGCCGAGTACCCGACACTGCTGCGCGAACTGACGCAGCCGCGAGTGCGGAACTCGCTCGCCTTCCAGCAGGCCGTCCGCGACATCAGCGGCGAGGGCTTCCAGTACACGCAGCCGGGAACCAGCTGCGGCCACGTGCAGCGCGCCGGCAGCCCGTTCATCGGCGCGCCGTACATCGGCTACGTGGGTGGCGGCTACAACATCCTCGATGACGCTCACTCGCCGGCCGCGACTCGCCTGACGACGACCAGCGTGTACCTGACGGCGTCGCGCGTCGCCGCCGTCCGTCTCGGGCGCAATCTGACGATCCTCACGCGAGCCGTCGAAGCGCTCCCCGACGGCTACCGCATCGCGGTCAGAGTCACAGCCAGCCAGCAGAACCTGAAGCCGGGCCAGAAGCCGCTCGACGACTACCGCATCTACACCGCGGGACAGCCGATCGAGCCCTTCTACGGGACCTTGCCGGCGACCTCAGCCAGTCCGGCACCGGTCGCGCTGGGCGCGAACGGACGACGAATCGCGAGCGCCCGGCAGACCGCTGCACCGCGCGCCCGATCGACCTCCTGGCTGCCGGACTTCAACTACCAGCCGAACACCGCCCCGACAGGTCCAACGACCACGGCCGTTGCGATCCGTCCCTCGTCGTCGGTAACGATCAAGGTGCCGGCCGGCGCGTGTGAGATCGACACCAGCGCGGCAGCTCTAGCCGAGCTCGGAGGAATCAATGCGGCAGAGCCGGCCCAGCTCGGCGGTGGCGCTGTGCTCGCTCATGTTCGCGGCTTCCCGACGCTCGAGGGCAACCCGCTGCTGTCGTGCGCCTACGTTCAGTGGTACGACGCGCGCGGCAGTGAGCAGGTGGCGATCCTGCTGAACGCGCGCGATCCAGGTGCGACGCCGCCGCCGCTGCCGAACGCCAGTCCGATCAAAGGACACCCCGGGTTCGTCAACGAGCCGATCGACCAGCTGGTGCGGTCGACCAACATCACCGCCCGGCGCGTCGACAACGCCTGGCTCGTCGTCGAGACGCTGGCGCCGCTGCGGGAGCGAATCGCGCTGCTCAAGAGGCTGACTGTCTGCGTGCACCTGCGCGGCGCGCCGTGCCCGGCGACCAGTCAAATCGAATCGCTGCCGCCCACTCCGTGAAGATCGACGGATGCGACCCGCAGAGGCCGCCCCAAGAAAACGAGAACGGGCTGGCGCTAGACGGCTGAGCCGCAGGAGGCTTCTTGGCCGGCGACGCGGAACGATGAACCGCAGCCACAGGCGGCGACGACGTTCGGGTTCTCCACCTTGAAGCCGGCGCCGGTGAGGGCGTCAACGTAGTCGATCTGGGAACCGTCGACGTAGGCCAGCGCCTCGGGCTCGACGAGCAGCCGCAGGCCGTGATCCTCGAAGATCTGGTCGGTCGGGCGGGGCTCGTCGAAGGCGAGCTGGTACTGGAAGCCGGAGCAGCCGCCGCCGCGCACGCCGACCCGCAGGCCGGCCGCCGCCTCGTCCGCACCCTGAGCGGTGAGGAACTCGCGGACCTTCTCGGCACCCTTGTCGGTGATGGTAATCATCGCTTTCGAAAGTATAGCGGGGTCGGCCGGCGGGGCGAGTCGTCTAACCTTCGGAGCCAGATGCCGCAGGCCGACGAGATAAGATCGAGGATCGAAGCAGCGATCCCGGGAGCCCGCGCCGAGGTCGAGGACTGGACGGGCGGAGGCGACCACTTCCGCGCGACGGTCACTTCGCCGGCCTTTGCGGGCCTGTCGCGGATCGAGCAGCACCGCCTTGTCTACCGGATCTTCGGCGAGGAGATCGGCGGCCCGATACACGCCCTGTCCCTGACGACACGCAGCGAGTGAGGAATCGATGAACGATCAGCCGGACAACCCCGTTCGCGAGGCGATCGCCGCCGCGATCAGCGAGCACGACGTCATCCTGTTCATGAAAGGCACGCCCGAGGCACCCGCGTGCGGGTTCTCGGCGCGCACCGTCGCGACGCTGCAGGCGCTCGACGCACCGTTCGCGGCTGTCGACGTGCTGGGTGACCCACGCATCCGCCAGGAGCTGTCAGCGATCTCACAGTGGCCGACGATTCCGCAGCTGTTCGTGCACGGTGAGCTGGTCGGAGGCTGCGACATTGTGACCGAGATGTTCGAGTCCGGCGAGCTGGCCGGTCTGCTCGGCGTCGAGGGTCGCGCTGTCGCGAGCGAAACCGGCGATATCTCTGGAGCGGGGGCGCTGCAGATCGAAAACCGGCTCTAGGGCCGGGCCGCACGGATGCCGAAGCGCTCGGGAGTCGTTCATATTTATGAGGAGGAGGAGGCGTCGTTCGACAGCGAGCGAGCGCGTCCGGACGGGTCGTATCTGTGCGCGACGTTTGGCGGGCGCTGGACACGCTGGCCACGTGACGCCGACGGCCCGTCGTTCGATCGTCTCAGCCTCGACAAGGCGCTCGCATGGGGCCGGTCCCGCGCGCCCGAGGTGCAGATCCGCTACGGCCGAGCGGACTACCACAGCGCCGGTGACGTCAACCCGAGCGGGCTGCCCGAGTGGCCGCCGGAGGACCTCCCGACGCCGCTGCGGCGCCGGCGCCCGCCGGAGCAGAGCTGGCGTGAGCGCAGCGAGACCGACCCGCCCGTGCCGTGGCGGCTCGAAGTCCTGCTCGAGCCGCCGAACCCGAGCCACATGCGCACGACCGCGCGTTGGGAGGCCGACCGGTTCATCGCAGCCACGGCGAGCGAGGCAGGCGCGATCCGCTGGGACGCCGAGCCGCTGGACGCTCACATCTACGAGCAGGATGAGGCCACGCCGAACATCGGCTTGGCGACATTGAGTCCACCCGCCTACCGGCTGCACCTCGAGATCGTCGCCTCGACCGCCACCGCCGCCGAGCAGCGCGCGGAAGCACGCGTGCCGAAGCTGCCAGACGGCTGGCGCGTGCAGGCGACGGCGTTCCCGGGAGCGTAGGGCTGATCGCCGGGGCGCTCGCCGCCGCGGAGCGCCGCTGTAGTGTCCCGACGCGATGCGACCGGTAGCGATCGTCACCGACTCGACCCACTATCTGACGCGCGAGATGGTCGAGCAGGCCGGCATCACCGAGGTGAGCCTGTACGTGCGCAGCGGCGAGGTTCAGCGGCGCGAGACCGACATCACCGACTACGCGGCCTTCTACCGGGAGCTGGCGGAGTCCGGCGAGCTGCCGAGCACGTCGCAGCCGTCGATCGGGGACTTCGTCAGCGCCTATGAGCCGCTGTTGGAGTCCGGGCACGACATCGTCTCGATCCATCTCTCGGCAGGTATCTCGGGGACGCTCGGGACCGCTGAGCAGGCGAAGGCGATGATCGAGGAGCGCGGCGGCGGCGGCGGCGGGCGGATCGAGGTCGTGGACTCGCTGACCGGTGCCGGAGGACTCGGCTGCGTGCTGCTCCCGGCGATCGCCGTGGCGCAGGCGGGCGGCGGCGTCGAGGATGTCGTGGCGCGCGCGCTGGCGGCGCGGGCGGCGCTGCGGATCTGGTTCTGCGTTGACACGCTCGAATACCTCCAGCGGGGCGGGCGCATCGGACGCGCTCAGGCGTGGGTCGGCGGCGCGTTGCAGATCAAGCCGATCCTCTCGTGCGAGTCGGAGGTCGTCCCGGTCGAGCGCGTGCGCACCAGCGGGCGGGCGTTCGAGCGGATGGTCGACTACATGCGCTCACGCCACCAGGAGGGCGCTGACGCGTGGATCGTGCAGCACATCCAGGCGCATGAGCGGGCGCGGGCGCTCGTCGAGCGCGGCCGCGAGGTGTTCGGCAGCGACCCGTTGTGGGTCGCGGAGATCGGGCCGGTGACCGGCAGCTACCTCGGCCCGGGAACGCTCGGCTTCGGGAGTCTCCCGGCCGGGCTGCTGGCGGCCTGAGCGCGGAGCTGCCTGCTGCGCTCAGCGACGTTTGCGTCCCCGGCCGGCGAGCCCGCCGCCGAGCAGGAAGCCGGCGAGGACGCCGCCGATAACCGCCTCGCGGCGGTGCTGGGAGATCTGCTTGCGCCAGTCGGTGATCTCGGCAACCTCGCCGCGCAGCCGGTCAACGGAAACGGCGAGCGCGACGCGGTTCTGCTCGATCGACTTACGGATCTCCTCGGGTTTGCGGCCGGAGGGCATCAGGCGGCGTCCGGCTCCTTGGGACCGACCGCGTCACGAATCTTGCGCGCTTCGTCGATCGCCATCGTCGGGGTGGGCGGCGAGGCGTGGCGCAGCGCCAGCGCCGCGATCAAGCCAGCCAGCACGGCGAACACGATGAGCGCACCGGCGACGGCGAAGTAGCCGAGGAAGACCTCGTTGTTGGGAAACAGCTCATACGTGGCGAGCCAGGCGAGGCCGTGCAGCGCGAACAGCAATGCGGCCACGATGAAGACGCCCGCGACGAGTCCGACAATCGCACCGGTGATGAGCCGTGTGAGCTTCGCGGCCATCTCGGCCTTGGCGAGCTCGATCTCCTCGCGCACCAGCAGCGACGCGCGCTCGGAGATCTCGCTGATCGCCTGAGCGAGGTTCTGCGGCGGTTCCGGCGCGTCAGCGGCCAAGGCGTCTGACCAGCATCGCGAGGACGACGCCGCCCGCGAAGGCAGCCCCGATGAGGATCTCCGGTCGCTCCGCGGTGATCGTCGAGAGCGCCGCGACTGCGCCGTCGCCGGCGGCCTGCGGGCTCGCCCCGTTCGCCGAGCGCTCCTGCCCGGGGGGCGTGCTCACTCGGGAGGCTCCTCGTCGAACACGCGCCGCCACAGCTCGGCGGCAGCGCGATTCGCGACGATCGTAACGAGCATGCCCACTCCGGCGACGAGGCCGGACCACATCAAGCGCTTCACGGAATCACCTTCCATCCCTGGCAGTGAATCAGATCGACTCGCCCAGGGCCTCGCTGTCGGGCGGGGACGACGGCCAGGAGTAGGCGTGCGGACGGCGGTTGGCAAGCGATGGAAGCTCGGCGCGGATCCGCTCGAGCCGCGCGAGGTCGAGATCAGCCGTGATGGCGCACGGCGCGTCAGCGGCCTGGGCGAGGACGACACCCCACGGATCGACGACCATCGACCGACCACCGCTGCGCAGACCCGGTGGGTGGCTGCCGATCTGGTTTGCCGCGACTACGAACGCCTGGTTCTCGATTGCCCTGGCACGCAGCAGAACCTCCCAGTGGTCGCGCGTGGTCGCCAGCGTGAACGCTGCGGGTACGAGCATCACGCGCGCGCCGCGCAACGCGAGGATCCGGTACAGCTCAGGAAAGCGCAGGTCGTAGCAGATCGTCATGCCGAGGGCGACGCCGTCGGCGCTGCGCGAGAGGACGATCTCCTCGCCGGCCCGCTCGTCGTCAGACTCGCGGTAGGCGACGCCGTCAACGGTCACGTCGAACATGTGGATCTTGCGGTAGACGGCGCGCAGGGCGCCGTCGGGGGCGACGTGCACCGAGGTGTTGGCGAGCGGGCCGTAGTCGTCGCCGCGCCGCTCGGCGATCGAGCCTGCAATGAGGTCGACGCCAAGCTCGCGCGCCAGGTCGCGAGCCCACGAGATCGCTTCGCCGGCGAGCGTCTGTGCGCCAGCGTGCAGCTGCTCGGCGGTACCGAGCACGCTCCACTTCTCCGGCAGCAGAACGAGCCTGGCGCCATCGGCGGCGGCCGCTCTTGTCAGCCGGTCAGCCTGTTCGAGGTTGGCGGCGCAGTCCTCGGTCGCGTTCAGCTGCACCGCGGCGACGCGGAGGCACTGCTCGCCGGCGACCGGGCGCCCGTTGGCGCTCATCACGCCGTGGCGGCGGGCTTGCGGCCAAACGTGCGCGACGGACGGCCGCTCTCCTGGCGCGCCGCGTAGATGGCCTTGATCGCCGCGAAGATCGCGTCCGCGACCTCCTGCTGGCGCAGGCGAGGGGGATCGTGCTCGGGCTCGAATCGAAGCGGCGTGCCGTACTCGATCGTCACCGCCGGGAAGCGCAGTCGCCTCCAGTTGCGAATCTTCGACGAGCCGACGATCGCCACGGGCACGACCGGGACGCCCGTCTCGAGCGCAAGCCGTCCGATGCCGGGCTTCGCGCGGCGCTGCAGCTCGCCGGTCCGCGAGCGACCTCCCTCGCAGTACATCGCGACGACCCCGCCGCGTTCGAGGATCGTCTCCGCGGTGATGAAGGTGTCGTCGTCTTTCGCCCCGCGCCGCACGGGGAACACGCCGCCGCGCGTGTAGATCCAGCCCATCGGGCCCTTGAACAGCTGCGACTTCCCCATGAATCGCACCTTGCGTCGCAGGTAACAGGCGAGCAGGAAGTGGTCCATGTAGGAGAAGTGGTTAGGGGCGAGGATCACCGCGCCGCGGTCGGGAACGTTCTCCGTTCCGATGCTGCGAGCGCGCAGCAGCGTGTAGCAGTAGAGCGTGGTCACGAGCCTGACGAGCTCGTACACAGGCGTCGGGTCGTGCATCCGCGCCCATTCGTGAATGGGCTCGAAGTGCTCCAGGGGACGCGTGTCGGCGTAGATCTGTTGCTTCATTCCGGGGGATCCTGCGCTGACCTGGGCGCCACCGCGCACGATGTTGACCGGAGTTTAACGGCGGCGGCTGGCATAAGCGGCGACGAGGTCGAGCAGCTGACGGGCGCGGTGGGCGAAGCCTTCGACATCACGACCGTGCGCGCGATGCTCCAGGTCGAGGGGGAGCTCGACCACTGTGCCGCCGGCACGCAGCACCTCGAGCGTCATCGCGAGCTCCATGCCGTAGCCGCGGGCGAACGGGAGCGCGGCGGCCAGCGTCTTGGCGTTGAGCGCGCGCTGGCCGGACAGCGGCGCGCTGAAGGTGACGCCACAGCGGTGGCGGAGCGCCCAGCGCGCAAAGCCGACGGCGATGCCGAACCCGCCGCCGGTGCGACGCGTGAACGCCGCGACCACGATGTCTGCGGCGGCGCTGTCAAGAGGGCCAATGAGGGCGCTGAGCTGCGCTGCGCTCGCCCCAAGGTCGCCGTCGCAGAGGACGTAGACCGCAGCGCTGCCACCGAGCTCGAGCGCCCGTGCCGCGGCGCGGCTTGCCGTGGCGCCCTTGCCGCGCCGTCGCCGGTCACCGACCACCTCCACGCCGCGCCCGCGCGCCAGCGCCGCGGTGGCGTCGTCCGAGCAGTCGTCCCCAAGGACGACTATCGCGCCGGGAAACGCCAGGCGCAGCGCATCGATCGTCGAGGAGATTCGCGCGGCCTCGTTGCGTGCCGTGATGACCACGACGGTGGCTGTGATTGGCTTCGTGTCAGCGATGCCAGCTATTGTGCGCTCCCTCGGCCCGCGGGCCGCCTTGAAACATGACCGAGATCGCAGCCCATATCAGCGGAGTCGTCTGGAAGATCGAATGCGCCGTCGGCGACGAGGTCGCGGAGGGCGACACGGTAGCGATCCTCGAGTCGATGAAGATGGAGATGCCGGTGCACGTCGAGGAGAGCGGGCGCGTCAAGGAGATCGCCTGCGAGGAAGGCCAAGCGGTAAACCAGGGCGATCTGCTGATCGTGCTGGAGTAGCGCCGCCGCGTTTTCGGCGTGCAGCCGACCCGCGCCCATGCTAGCCATAGGCACAAACTCCCACCGATGCCCCCACTGATCACACGCGAGGAGGCACTCCGCCTCGGCGAGATCGTCGACCACGGCGAGATCGAGGCGCTCATCGAGCGGGCCTGGCAGGTGCGAGTCGAGCGCTTCGGCGACTCGACCGACATGTGCTCGCTCGTCAATGCGAAGTCGGGCGGCTGCGCCGAGGACTGCGGATTCTGCGCGCAGTCGCGTTACGCCGAGGCCGACACACCGATGCACGCGATGATGGACCCCGAGCAGATGCTCGAACATGCGCGCGCGGCGCAGGCCGCGGGGGCCCACCGCTTCTGTATGGTCGCGCAGGGCCAGGGCCTCTCCAAGCGGGACTTCGAGAAGGTGCTCGAGGGCGCCCGGCTCGTCGCCAAGCACACCAACCTCAAGCGTTGCGCATCGATCGGGCACCTCTCCGTCGAGCGCGCAAAGCAGCTCCGCGAGGCGGGCGTTCAGCGTGTGCACCACAACGTCGAGAGCGCCGCGAGCTACTACCCCGAGGTGTCCCAGACCGTGCGCTACGAGGGGCGCCTGCGCACCATCGACGCGTTGCGCGAGGCCGGCCTAGAGGCGTGCGTGGGCGGGATCCTCAACCTCGGCGAGAGCAGGGCGCAACGTGTCGAGATGGCGTTCGAGCTCGCTGCGATCAACCCCACGAGCGTCCCGATCAACCTGCTCATCCCGCGGCCGGGGACGAAGTTCGGCGAGCGCGAGGTGATGGAGCCGTGGGAGGCCGTCAAGTGGGTTGCGATCTTCCGGCTGATCCTCCCAGAGGCGCTGTTCCGCCTGTGCGGCGGGCGGATCGAGAACCTCGGTGAGCTCCAGCCGCTCGCGGTGAAGGCGGGGCTGAACGGCGTCATGATGGGCAACTTCCTCACGGCGCTCGGTGCCACGCCCGAGGAGGACCGCGCGATGTTCGAGGAGCTCGGGTTGAACGTCGCCCGCCAGCCCGACAACGGGGCCAACCCGCGACCTGACAACCGCTCCGGCTGGCTTGAAGGCGAGACCCCAGCCGTGATCGATGCGTACCTCGCCGGGGATGACGCGTCAGCGCTCGAGGTGCGCCTGTGGGATCCCTCGACGCAGCTCCGCTACGCCGACAGGCGGCAGCGCCAGCGCGGCGTTTCCGAGCCAGCCGAGGTCGCAGAGGGCCGGCCGTGACCGACATTCGCGCGGCGCTCCAGGAGCTGCACCAGCTCGGCCTCTACCGCCACACGCGCATGATCAGCGGGCCGCAAGGGCCGCAGGTGCTGCTCGACGGCCGTCCGGTCCTGCTGCTGTGCTCGAACAACTACCTCGGCTTCGCCGAGCATCCGCGAGTTCGCGAGGCCGCTGCTGACGCCGCGATGCGCTGGGGCGTCGGCGCTGGAGCGTCGCGACTCGTGTCCGGAACGATGACGATCCACGACACGCTCGAGCAGCGCCTCGCAGAGTTCAAGCGAAGCGAGGGCTGCGTGCTGTTCGGCTCCGGCTACCTCGCGAACATCGGCGTCATCTCCGCGCTCGCGCCGCGTGGCACGACCGTCTTCTCAGACGCCCTCAACCACGCATCGATCGTCGACGGCTGCCGGCTTGCCGGAGCCGAGACGTTCGTCTACGAGCACTGCGCGATCGATCACCTCGCGTGGGGGCTGGCGCAGGCCGGAGCGGGAAGCCTGATCGTCACCGACTCGGTGTTCTCGATGGACGGCGACGTCGCGCCGCTGGGCGAGATCGTCGAGCTCGCCCAGCGCCACGGGGCCCGCGTCGTCGTCGACGAGGCCCACGCCACCGGCGCGCTCGGTCCGGGCGGGCGAGGGGCGGTCGCCGAGGCCGGGCTCGAGAGCGCCATCGACGTGATCGTCGGCACGCTGGGGAAGGCGCTCGGCTCCTACGGAGCGTATGTCTGCGCGTCGGGCGAGATCGTCGAGTACCTGGTGAACGTCGCCCGGCCGCTGATCTTCTCCACCGCCCCTCCGCCGCCCGCCGTTGCCGGTGCGCTCGCAGCAGTGGAGCTGCTTGCCGAGCAGCCACGCCGCGTCGACAAGCTCCAGGCCAACGCGGCGACGATGCGCTCCGAGCTCGCGCGCGCCGGCATCACCTCGCCCGCCGGGCGGACCCAGATCATCCCGCTCGTGGTCGGAGACGCGCAGGCCAGCGTGGCCGTGAGCGCCGCCGCGCTTGCCCGCGGCGTGTTCGTGGGAGCAATCCGCCCCCCGACCGTCCCCGCCGGAAGCTCCCGGCTGCGCCTGGCTGTGATGGCGTCCCACACCACCAGTGATCTGGCGCGGGCTGCGACTGCGATCGCTGCGGCGGCACGCGATGTCGGTGTGCGCTTCGCCGACGCCAAAGCGTCGGGGCCTGGCAAGAAGCGGCGCAAGCGGATGCGCGAGGAGCGCGGCGCCGCCCCGCCACCGGTCGCCCGCGCGGCCTAGCAAGACAGGCCAGCATGGCGCGCACGTGCTTCGTCACCGCGACGGACACGAACGTCGGCAAGACGATCGTCGCCGCGACGATCGTGGCTGGCCTCCGTGCGCGCGGCGTGATGGTGGTGGCGCGCAAGCCGGTGGTCACCGGGGTGGCGGCGTCGCCGCCAGCGGGCCGCCCTCGCGATCCGCAGACGCTCGACGGGCTGCCAGACCACGAGTTGCTCGGCGCGGTCAGTGGTGAGCGTGCCGAGGACGTGGCGGTCGCCCGCTACGAACCGCCCGTCTCGCCACACCTCGCTGCGGAGCTCGCCGGGGCGCCGCTCGATGTCCCGCAGATCGTGCAGTCACTGCGACGCGACGAGGCCCGCGCGGAGGCGCTGATTGTCGAAGGCAGCGGTGGGCTGCTCGTGCCGCTCGGCCAGTCTTGGGACATCCGCCGCCTCGCACGCGAGCTCGGCTGGCCGGTGGTTGTCGTTGCTCGGTGCGGGCTCGGGACGATCAACCACACGCTGCTCACGCTCGAGGCCGCACGGCACGACGAGCTCGACGTGCGCGCCGTCGTCCTGACGCCGTGGCCGGAGAACCCCGGCACGGTCGAACGGTCCAACCGCGACACGATCCAACGGCTTGGCGGGATCGAGGTGGCGACGCTGCCGTGGCTGGCGCTAGTCACTCCGCAGGCACTCGCAGGTGCCGCGCAGACGCTTTCCTACGACCGCTGGCTCAGCGGGTAGGAAAGCTCAGCACGCCGTCGTCGGGGCGTGAGCCTGCGAGCGTGGCGTGGCGGGGAAATCCGGTCGCGATGGCGCCTGCGAGCCCGCAGCAGCAACAGCGCGCCAACCGCCCCTCCAGCGACCGCCGCCAGGGGCAGGCGCCGGTCACCGATCGGTTGAAACCGTGCCCCGTCAGGGCCGATCTCGATGAAGCCGACCGGGCGCGCGTCGATCGCACCGCCACCGCCGCCCCCCACCGGCACCGGCTCGCCGCCCCTGCCAAAGCCGAACCCGCCTGCCGTGCGTACGCTGGCCACCGCAATCACGGTCCGCCCAGCAGCCTCGATGGGCTTGGAGTAGCAGAGCTTCGCACCGGTCATCCGCGCCAGAGCCTGCTGTATCGGCGGGACCTCGAACGGCGTTGGGGCCGGCACACGATCTTTGGACGGCTTCTTGGGCATCATCAGTCCTCGTAGGGAGAGAAGTCTCGCTTGCGCGCCCCGCAGACAGGGCAGAACCACGTGTCGGGAATGTCCTCGAACGCGGTCCCCGCAGGAATACCTCCATCGGGGTCGCCTTCAAGGGCATCGTAGACGTAGCCGCACGACTCGCAGATCCACCGCTGAACAGTCTGGTTCACCACGTCGCCCTCAGCCGTCGAGCAGATCGCTCCGGCCGGCGGCTTCGAGCTGCGCCTGGTAGCGCGGGAAGACGAGCTTGACGAGCGGTACCAGATTGAGGACCTTCGCGACGGGACCGCTCGTCTTGATCTGACCGCGCGCGAGCGCCATCATCGGGCTGACCTTGCCGAGCCAGAAGCGGTGCGCCAGGTCCGCGTCCATCGTCATGACAACCTCAGGCTCGAGCTCGGTCGCGCCGAGATCGACCTCAGCGTCCTCCGCCTCGATCAGCTTGAGCGTGATCTGCGACGTCGGATCGGTGCACTGGTACTGGACGACCGTGTTCGCCTCCTTGAACTTCGGGCCAAGCTCCGCATCGGCCAGCAGATCCACGAACAGCTGACCTAGACAGGCGTAGACGTCTTGCTCGTCTTTGAAGTAGGGCACAACGCGCTCCCGAAGTTGAGGATCATGGCGGGCCGCAGTCTAGTCGCGCCCGAGGCGTCAGGAGTGCAGCGGTGCTGCCTCTTCGTCGCGGATCACGTGTAGCGCCGCGTTGATCAAAGCGAGATGGGTGAACGCCTGCGGGAAGTTGCCGAGGTGGCGCCCGCTGCGCGCGTCCAGCTCCTCCGCAAAGAGGTCGAGTGGCGACGCCTGCGCCAGGAGTCGCTCGCACATCGCGCGCCCGCGGCGGCGCTCGCCGATCTCCAGCAGCGCGGACACCATCCAGAACGAGCAGATCAGGAACGTGCCCTCCTCGCCGCTACCGAGACCGTCGTCGGTCTGGTCGGTTCGATAGCGGAGGATCAGCCCCTGCTCGCTGAGCTCCTCCTCGATCGCGAGAACCGTCGCCCGCACGCGAGCATCGTCGCCCGGGAGGAAGCGCAGCAGCGGTATCAGCAGGTTCGACGCATCGAGGGCCACGGTGTCGTAGTGCGCCACGAACACGCCGCGCTCGTCCACACCACGCTCGCAGACGTCCTCGTGGATCTCATTCGCGACCTTCCGCCAACGGTCGGCGACCGAATCGCGGCCGCGCCGCGCCGCGAGGCGCGCAGCGCGGTCGAGCGCGACCCAGCACATCAGCTTCGAGCTTACGTAGTGCTGCGGCTCGCCGCGCGACTCCCAGATGCCGTGGTCCGGATCGCGCCAGACCGCCGCCGCGCGCTCCGCCTGGGCGTCGATGACGGGCCAGAGGCGCTGCGAGTTGTGCCCGTACTGCTTGGTGTGCACGTAGAGCGAGTCGAGTACGGCACCGAACACGTCATTCTGGCGCTGGTCATATGCGGCGTTTCCGACGCGGACCGGGCGCGACCCCTCGTAGCCGGTGAGATGGTCCAGCGTGCGTTCCGGTAGATCGCGCTCGCCGCCGATCCCGTACATGATCTGCAGCGAGCCGTCGGGGTTGCGCTCGAGGTCGGCGACGTACTGGATGAAGTCGTCGGCCTCCCAGCTGAGCCCGAGAGCGCTCAAGCCCCAGAGCGTGAACGTCGCGTCGCGCATCCACGTGTAGCGGTAATCCCAGTTGCGCGCCCCGCCCGGCGTCTCGGGCAGCGACGTGGTCGGCGCGGCGACGACCGCACCGGTCGGAGCGTAGGTTAGGCCCTTCAGCACGAGCGCCGAACGCTGCAGCTGCGAGCGCCAGCGGTGGTCTGGAAAGCGCCCCGTGTCGAGCCAGTTGCGCCAGAACTCGGCCGTCACCTCGAGGCTCGCGGAGGCCTCCGCGAAGCTGTGTGGGCCGTCGAGCTTGCGCGACCACGAAAGCGTGCAGAAGCGTCGGTCGCCTTTTGCCAGGCGGTGGCGCGCGCGTGCCGAGCCGCCTTCGAGACCGAGCCGCAGGTCGCTCACGAGACGTAGCGTGCGTCCGCCACCGGTCGCATCGAAAGCCTGTGGATCGCCCTCGACGTGGCGCCAGGTGCCAGGTATCCGCCCGTAGTCGAACATCGGCTCGCAGACCAGCTCGACCTGGATCGTTCCGTGGAAGCACTCGATCGTGCGCACCAGCACGTGGTAGGCGTCGTGGTCCGCCGGCGGACGCGTGTGAGCGGTCGTCGAGCCCATCTCGCGCTCGCGCCAATGACCGACGATCAGCGCGTCACGTACGACCGCCCAGCCGGTCGGCGTCTGCCACGTCGTCTCGAGCACGTTGGTCCCCGGCTCGTAACGCCGGCCGGCGGGCACGCCCATGCCTGCGGGGCCGAGGCGGAAGCCACCGGCGCCGCGGTCGAGAATCGCCGCAAAGACGCTCGGGGCGTCGAAACGGGGCGGACACAGCCACTCGACCGTTCCGTCCGGAGCTACCAGGGCCGCCGTGTGGCAGTCCGAGAGAAACGCATAGTCGGCGATCGGCGGGAACGCCGACGTACGCGCTATGCGATCGTCGAACGGCGTGACAGTGGACCGCGGACGGTGGTCCCACGGGTCCATCGCGCCTGCTCGACGCAGCTCGGTGGTGTGCTCGGCGCGCAGCTCGGCGGAGGCCGTCTTTGGTCGATCGACGCTGGACATCAGACCAACACCATTGCAAAGACGCTTGGCCGGCGTCGCAGACGCCCTCCCGCGATCCGCAGTCGGAACCCTGGGATGAGCGACGGCGTGGCGCAGGTATCGGGGGGCGAGCCTATCGTGTAGCCGAATACCGGAACTTAGTTGCACCGGACGCGTTACCGTTTACAGCCGACGCGTGAAAACCAGTGGAAGCCTCCGCCCTCCCACGATCCTCGTCCAGAGCCCGAGCTCCTTTCTCGGCGTCGTTTCTGCGCCTGCGCACCGACGAGCAGCTCGTGTCGCTGTTTCGCGCCGGGTCCGACGATGCGTTCGACGCGATCCACGATCGCTACCACGCGCGGCTGCTCGCCTACGCGCGCCAGATGCTGCGGGGTTCGAGCAGCGACGCTGAAGATGCATTGCAGGACGTGTTCGTGCGCGCGTTCAAAGCGCTGCGAGCGAGCAACCGACCCGTGCTGCTGCGCGCCTGGCTCTACCGAATCGCTCACAATCGCTGCATCGACGAGCTTCGCCGGCCGGTTCCCCTGCCAACGGAGATCGGCCTCGACACGCGGCCCGCGATCGCCGCAGCGACGACGATGCAGGAGACCTCGGTGGTCGCGGAGAGCAGCGAGACGCTCGCGCGCCTGGTCGCTGACGTCCAGACGCTGCCGGCGCCGCAGCGTTCGGCGCTGCTGATGCGCGAGCTGCAGGGCCTCAGCTACCAGGAGCTTTCCGAGACGCTCGGAGTGTCCGTTCCTGCCGTCAAGTCTCTCCTGCTGCGTGCCCGCACCGGGCTGATGGACTGCAGAATGGCGCGCGACGCTCCGTGCGCGCACATTCGCATGGAGCTGACCGAGGCTGCCGACCGCGGCGTGCGGATGACCGGGCGTGCGCGCCGACACGTGCGCGAGTGCGACGGCTGCCGCGCCTACCACCGCGAGCTGCGAAACATGCACAAGCGGCTGGCGTCGCTCGTGCCCTCGGGGCCGCTTGCCCAGCTCGGCCTGCTGTTCGGCTTCGGCGGCGGAGCGAGCGCTGGCGCTGGCGCCGGCGCCAGCGCCAGCGGCACGGGCGGGGGGATTGCCGCCGTCGGCGGGGTGGGAGCGCTCGGCAGTGTGACGGCCGCAACTGCCGTGAAGATCGCGGCTGCGCTTGCCGCGGCGGCGCTGCTGACCACTGCCGGCCAGGCTGCACTTCAAGCCGCGACGCCGGCTCCGGCCGGTGCGAGCGCTTCGTCGCACGTGAGTCGGGTCAATCCACTCACGGGTGCCGCCGCCGCACCGCCCAGCGACGGATCGGGCGCAGCGACCGGCGGAGCCGCCGCCGCAGGTGGCGCCACCGGAGCGAGTGGCGTCGGCGCCACCGGCGTCAGCGGTGCTACGGGCGTGACCGGCAGCACGGACGCTACGGGCCCAGTCGGGATCGATGCAACGGGTCCGAGCGGATCAAGCGGCGATGGCAGCACGCCGGCGTCCGGCTCGACCACCCCGGCAGACGCGACGGGACCGACGGCGACGGCGGCGAGCGTGCCGCCGGATGGAAGCACCGACGCGAGCGGCGCCAGCGGCGCCAGCGGCCACAGCTAGAGGAGCAGGCGGGCGGGGCGCTCGAGCTGGTCGCGGACGGTGCCGAGGAACGCCGCGGCCTCAGCACCGTAGACGATGCGGTGGTCGGCGGAGATCGTCATCTCCATCACGCGCCGGACCCGGACGGTGCCGTCGGGGACGACGGTCGGCCGCGGGCTCGCAGCCCCGACCGCCAGGATCGCGGCCTGCGGCGGGTTGATCACGGCGGTAAAGCGTACGACGCCGAGCATGCCCAGGTTCGACACCGTGAACGTGCCACCCGCGAGGTCCGCCGGGCCGATCGTCCCACTCCGTACCTGGCCAGCCAGCACACGGATCTGCTCGGCGATCTCGACGAGCGGCTTCAGATTGGCGTCGAACACCGTCGGCACCACGAGCGTGCCTTCGCCCGCCACGGCGACGCCAATGTTGATCCGCGAGTAGCGCTCGAAATGCCCGTCAACGTAGGCGGCGTTGACGTTTGGGTGCTTCACCAGCGCAACCGCGCACGCCTTGACGACGAGATCGTTCAGCGACGGCAGCGGCGAAACGATGTGGCGCAGTTGCTCGCGGAGCTCCAGCGCCGGCTCGGCATCAACCTCCACGGTGGCCGTGAACTCGGGGATCGTCGCTTTGGCGGTGGCCATTCGCCGAACGATCAGCTGCTGCGTGCGCGAGAGCTCGATCACCTCCACATTGCCCTTCGCGGCCAGGGGAGCCGCGCTCTCACTCGCCCCGGAGACCGCTGCGACCGGAGCGGCAGCCAAGCCGGGGGCCGCGGGCGCAGCCATCACGTCGGCCTTGACGATTCGCCCCTCGGGGCCACTGCCACGGAGGGTGGCGAGCTCGATGCCCCGCTCATCGGCTATCCGGCGCGCCACCGGCGAGGCCTTCAGGCGCGCGGAAGAGCCAGCCGGGCCACTCGCCGACGCAGCGACGGCCGGCCCGGGCGTCGTAGCGGGCGTCGTGGCCGTCGCGGCGTCCAATGGCGCGCCGGCGCTCGGAGCTGATTGCGACGGCTGATCGGCGGCCGGCTCCCGCGCGGCCCCGGCGTCTGTGAGCAGGTGGGCGATCGTCCGACCGATCGCCAGCGTGTCACCTTCCGCGGCGACGATCTGCAGGTACCCCTCGGCGTCCGCCTCGTAGGTCACGGTCGCCTTGTCGGTCTCGATGTCGGCGAGCGGCTCGCCGACGCGCACCGGATCGCCGGCGGCCTTGAGCCACTTGATGATTGTCCCCTCCTCCATCGAATCGGAGAGGCGGGGCATCACGATGTCGCTCACGGCGCCAGGCCCAGCGTTGACAGAACTGCGGCTTTGATCCGGTCCTCTTCGGGCAGTGCGGCGGTCTCGAGCTCCTTCGCGTATGGAAGCGGCACCTCGGCCATCCCGACCCGCTCGACCGGCGCGTCGAGATCGTCGAAGCACACTTTCTGAATGCGCGCCGCGAGCTCGGCCGTGACGCCATAGGTGGGCCAGCCTTCCTCGATGCAGACGGCGCGGTTCGTCTTGGCGACCGACTCGGCGACCGTATCGACATCGAGCGGTCGCAGCGAGCGCAGGTCGATGACCTCGGCGTGCACGCTGTGCTCGCTGGCGAGCCGCTCGGCGACGTGGAGTGCGCGCACGGTGGCGTAGGAGTGGGCGATCAACGTGATGTCCGAGCCCGTGCGCGCGACGTTGGCCAGGCCGATCGGCGTCACGAACTCCGGATCGAGCGGCACCACGCCACGCTCCTTGTAGATCGCGAGGTTCTCCACCACCAGCACCGGGTCGTCGTCACGGATCGCCGCCTTGAGTAGTCCCTTTGCGTCGGCTGGCGAAGCGGGGACGAGAACCTTCAGCCCGGGAGTCGCGGCGAACCAGCCCTCGAACGACTGGGAGTGCTGCGCGGTGAGCTGGTTGCCGGCGCCGTTGGGGGTGCGAATGACGAGCGGGCAGCGCACCTCGCCGCCGAACATAGCTCCGATCTTCGCGGCGTGGTTGACGACCTGGTCCATCGCCACAAGCAGGAAGTTGATCGTCATGATCTCGACGACCGGGCGCTCGCCGAGCATTGCGGCGCCCACCCCAGCTCCGACGAACCCTTCCTCGGAGATCGGTGTGTCACGCACGCGGTCGGCACCGAACTCGGCCAGCAGTCCAGCCGTGACCTTGTACGCGCCGTCGAAGACGCCGACCTCCTCACCCATGACGAAGACGTGCTCGTCGCGGCGCATCTCCTCGCGCAACGCGAGTCGCAGCGCGTCGCGATAGGTCATCACCGCCGTCGCGCCCGCCGCGGACCCGCCTACGGCTGCGGCATCCTCGCCGAGTGGGGACGTCTCAAGCGTGCTCACTCGCCCAGCCCTCCTGCGAACACCAGCTCGCGCTCACCAAATGGTGCGCCGGCCAGCATCCGCGCGAACTGCGCGGCGCTGCCGGGCGCGTACATGCCACGGGCAAGCTCGCTGACCGGCGGCGGCGGGCTTGCAAGCGCCGCTTCGATAGCCCCAGCCACGTGCTCCCGGGCCTCGATCGCGAGCGCGTCCAGTTTGGCGTCGGCGACGCCGGCGTGGGACAGCAGCCGGCGAACGCGGTCGATTGGGTCGTGGCGCACGTGTTCGGCAATCTCCTCGCTCGTCCGATAGGACAGTCCCGGGTCAGCTACCGAGTGGCCACGATAGCGGTACGTGACGAGTTCGAGCACGCCCGCCTGGCGATGCTTGCGCGCGCTGGACAGCATGCGCCCCGCCGCCTCCGCCACTGCGATCAGGTCGTTGCCGTCGATGCGCTCGGCGGGCAGGTCGTAGGCGGCGGCTCGCCGGTGCAGCTCGGTTACGGCCGAGGCGCGCTCGACGCTCGTGCCCATCGCGTATTCGTTGTTCATCACCACGAAGACGACGGGCAGCTCCCAGACGGCGGCGAGGTTGAGCGACTCGTGCCAGGCGCCCATGTTGATCGCGCCGTCGCCGAGCTCGCACACCACGCACTGCTTCCGCCCTTGACGAACGAGTCCCAGCGCGAGACCTGTGGCGATTGGCAGCTGGCCGGCGACGATGCCCCAGCCGCCGTAGTAGCCACGTGCGACGTCGAGCAGGTGCATCGACCCACCACGTCCGTGCGCGCAGCCTCCCGAGCGCCCGAACAGCTCTGCCATCACCTCGCTGGCCGGGACGCCGCGCGCCAGCGCGAAACCGTGGCAGCGATAGCCGGTGACCAGCAGATCCTTCGGATCGAGCGCGTAGGTCACCCCGACGGTCGCGGCTTCCTGACCTGAGGAGAGGTGGCAGTAGCCGCCAATCCGGGCGGCCTTGTACTCACGCTCGGTGGCGGTTTCGAAGTCGCGAATCAGCAACATCTGCGAGTAGAGCTCGCGCAGCTTGGCTGTCGGTATCGCCATCAGGTCACGTCCTCGAAGTAGTCGGGATGCTGACTGCGGATCGCAGGCACTGCGGATAGCACCATGCGCAAATGGTGGCGCAGCGCAGCCTCTGCGTCGTCGGGTGCGTGGCGGCCGACCGCATCGAGCACGCAGTGGTGCTCGTCGAGCATCCCCGCAAGGTAGCGCGGCTGCGGCAGGCTGAGCCGCCTCACCCGGCTGAGGTGGCCGTTGGAGTGCTGCACGACCTCCCAGGCAAAGCCGCGCCCGCTCAGCTCGCACAATGCGGCGTGAAACTCGTCGTCGAGCACCGCGAAGCGCTCGAAGTCGGCATCGGCCACCACTTCCTCCTGGCGGAGCAGCAGCCCTCCCAGCGCCGCGACGTCGCTGCCATCGGCGCGCTCGGCGGCAAGCCGCACCGCAGCGCACTCGATCGATTCCCGCACGAACTGCGCGTCCTCGACGGCTCCCGTGCTGATCCGCGTGACGAACGTTCCGAGTTGCGGCACTATCTGCACGAAGCGCTCGTCGCGCAGCCGAACCAGCGCCTCGCGGATCGGCGTGCGGCTGACGCCGAGCAGCTCGGCAAGCTCGTTCTCGGAGATGCGCTGGCCAGGCTCGAGCTCAGCGGCGACGATGGCGTCGCGCAGCGTCGCGTACACCTGGCGACTCGCTGAACCGGAGAGGACGCGCTGCGAACGCCGGATGCGCAGGTCGGTCACATCTGTATACTTACATACAAGCAGTCGGAGCGGTGCAAAATCTTGTGCTCGCGCGGTGCACTGAGAGGTAGCGCCCGGAGCCCAGCCTGCTGGCCTCATATCTCGCCGGCAGAAGCAGTACCTCTCCTCCCTCAGACCGGCGGGGCGACAGGCGACCGCTTGTCGCCCCGCCGGTGCTCGTCCTCGCGTCACACAGCGGCGGCCGCGGCTGCCTGGCGCGTCAGACCCCGCTTGCCCCAGCGCGCCCGCTCCGCGTATTCGATGATCTTCACGAAGTACTCGCGCAGCGGCAGCGGACCGACGCCGAGCGGCGCGAGCAGTGCCCGAGCGCGGTCGTCGTCGAGCCTCGCCTCGATGCCGAAGTATGGGAGATACACGCCGGCCTCCTCGAGCGTCGATGACGGGCCGAGCACAAGCCGTGGCGGCGGCCTGCCGAACTGCCTGCAAGCGAGCTCGATCAGCTCCGAATTGGAGATCGCGTCAGCGCCCGCGACGAGGTGAACCGTGCCAGTGACCTCGTCGAGGCCGAGCAACGCCATCAGCGCCTTGCCGACATAGTCGATCGAGACGATGTCGGCGACGCCGAGCGGATCGACCGGAACCTCGTCGAGCAGCCCGCGCGAGAACGCGCGCAGCGGCCAGTAGATCACGTTGAACACCGGTGTCCAGCCGGACCGGCTGTCGCCGACGACGATGCTCGGCCGCGCCACGACGATCGGCAGTTCACTGGCAGCCCGTGCGATCGCCTGCTCCCCGTCGAACTTCGACTGCTCGTAGGTGTTTCGGAAGCCCTGGCCGAGATCGAGGTCGGCTTCGCGGAAACGACCGTGGTGACGGCCGGCAACATAGGCGGTGGACACGTGGACGAAGCGACGCAGCTGCCCGCGACGATCGGCGATCGCTCGCGCGAGCTCGAGCATCCGCACCGCCCCGGCGGAGTTCGTCTGGCGCGCGGTCTCCAGCGGTAGGTCAAACGAGATCAGCGCCGCGCAGTGCACGATGCTCGTGACGCGCGCGAGCAGCTCGTCGCGCTCACCGACGCCAAGCCCAAGCCCGTCAACGGAGATGTCGCCGGCGATCGCACTCACGCGCGAGACCGCTGCCGGTGGCTCATCGTATAGCCGCCCGTAGACCTCCTGGAGGCGTCCCTGCGCCGCTGGCCGCGACGGCGCACGCACGAGGCAGATCACCTCGACATCGTCCTGCTCCAGCAAGCGGGCGAGGACCTCCATGCCGACGAAACCTGTTGCTCCCGTCAGGAGCACGGTCTCGCCCGTGCCCGTATGGGTGCTCACCGCAGCGGGGCCCCCATCGCGTGCACGCCGCCATCGACGTGCAGGATCTCGCCGGTGATCGCACGAGCGTGGTCGGACAGCAGGAAGCACACAGCGGCCGCCACCGGCGCGACATCGCGAGTGTTCCAGCCGAGCGGCGAGCCGCGGCGCCACAGGTCCGCGAGCTGATCGAAGCCGGGAATGCTGCCGGCGGCGATCGTCTCAAGCGGCCCTGCCGAGACGAGATTCACCCGTATCCCCCGCGGGCCGAGGTCGCGCGCGAGGTAGCGTGAAACGCTCTCCAGGGCGGCCTTCGCCACTCCCATCCAGTCATACAGCGGCCACGCGACGCTGGCATCGAAGTCCAGTCCGACGACCGACGCGCCGCCCTTCGCCGCCTCGAGCTGCGGTGCGAGCACGGCAACGAGCGCCTTGAGCGAGAACGCGCTCGTCTGGAAGGCGGTCAGCGCGCTCTCCACGGGGGTGGTCATGAAGCCCCCGCCGAGCGCGTCTGCGGGAGCGAAGGCGATCGCGTGCAACAGCCCGTCGAGCGACCCCCAGCGACCCGCAATCTCCTCGGCGACGCTCGCCAGGTTCTCGGCGTCGTTGACGTCGAGCTCGAGCACGTCGGGCGGGGTCGGCAGCTCCTTGGCCGCCCGCTCCGTGAGGCGGCGGCCGCGGCCGAACCCCGTGAGCGCGACCTCGGCACCGAACTCTTGCGCCTGCTTCGCCACTTCGAACGCGATCGATCCGCGTGTCAGCACACCGGTGATGAGCAGGCGCTTGCCGTCGAGCATTAGGTGACCTCCATTGGCCGTTGTCACAGCGGGATGTTTCCGAGTGGGCGCCGCCGTGGAGGCACCGAATCGAGTGCTGCGAAGGCTGCCGAGACACGCTCGCGCGTCGCGGCGGGAGTGATCACGTCGTCGACGTAGCCATCAGCCGTCGCGGCGCCTGGATGCAGATGCTCAGCAGCATAGAACGCGGCGAATTCCTCGCGTGCAGCCTCCGGGTCTTTCGCCGCTGCGATCTCTCGGTGGTTGATGATGTCGACCGCCTGCGCTGCCCCCATCACGCCGAGCTGGGCTGACGGCCAGGCGTAGACGAAGTCCGCCCCCAGCTCCTTGCTGTTCATCGCGATGAACGCACCACCGAACGCCTTGCGCATCAGCACCGTCACACGCGGGACGGTGCATTCGGCGAACGCGTGAACGAGCTTCGCGCCATGGCGGATCACGCCGAGCTTCTCCTGAGTCGTCCCAGGCAGGAAGCCCGGGGTGTCGACGAGGACGAGCAGCGGAATGCGAAACAGGTTGCACGTTCGCACGAAACGAGCCGCCTTCTGTGAGGCGTCGCTGTCAAGCACGCCACCGAGATGGCGTGGCTGGTTGGCGACGATCCCGACTGAACGGCCTTCGAGGCGTCCGAACGCGCACACGATGTTGCGTGCGTAGCGGGGCGAGATCTCGAGCATCCGGCCGCCGTCGAGCAACGTGCGGGCGACCTCACGCACGTCGTAGACCTTGCGGTCCTCGTTCGGCACAACGCGATCCGGGGGGCCCGCCGGAGCGTCGACAATCGGCCATCGCGTCGGCGGCTCGTCGCTGTTCTGGGGCAGATAGTCGAGCAGGTCGCGAGCCAGCAGCGCAGCGTCGACATCGGTGCGCGCCACGAGGTGACAGACGCCGTTGTGGTCGTGGATGCGGTGGCCGCCAAGCTCGAGCGCTGTGACGTTCTCGTGCGTGACCGATTCCACGACGCCCGGACCGGTCAGGAACATGCTGGCCGTCTCGGTCATGATCACGAAGTCGGTCAGCGCCGGCGCATAGGAGCCGCCACCGGCGCAGGCGCCACAGATGACCGAGATCTGCGGCACCTGGCCGGACAGCGTCACGTGGTGGTGGAAGATGCGCCCGTAGCCGCTGAGGGCGGCGAGGCCTTCCTGCAATCGCGCGCCGGCCGACTCGATGAAGCCGATGACCGGCACGCGCGTGCGTTCGGCCAGCGCCAGCACTGAGACGACCGTGTCGGCGTGCGCGTCGCCGAGCGAACCACCCGCGAAGGACGCGTCCTGCGCGAACACTGCCACCGGTCGACCATCGACGCGGCCGGTAGCCCCAACGACGCCGTCGCCCGGCCGCGCCTTGTCGCCCATCCGGCGGGAGCGCACCTCGGTGCGCAACAGATGCAGCGAGTCAGGGTCGCAGAGCACCTCGAGGCGCTCCAGCGGCGTGAGTCGCTCTTCAGACTGTGGAACCGTTGCAACTTTCATATGGCCTCCAGACACAGCACGGCGTTGTGGCCGCCGAAACCGAAAGAGTTGGAGATCGCGATCGCTCGCTGGTGCTCGGCGAGCTCCAGCGGACGCGCGCGATTGGGAACATAGTCGAGGTCGAGCTCGGGGTCCGGCTCGTCGAGGCCGAGCGTCGGCGGCAGCACCCTCGCGCGCAGCGCAAGGATCGTCGCAACCGCCTCAACAGCGCCGGCTGCGCCGAGCAGATGACCGATCGCCGACTTCGTCGAGGAGATCGGGACAGCTGCGGCGTGGGCGCCCAACGCGGACTTCAAGGCCAGCGTCTCCGCGTGATCGTTCAGCGGGGTCGAGGTGCCGTGGGCGTTGACGTAGACGATGTCGCCCGCGGCAAGCTCGGCGTCTTCGAGCGCGCGCGTGATCGCCGCCGCCGCCCCCTCGCCACCCGCACGCGGAGCCGTCAGATGGTAGGCGTCGGAGGTCGCGCCATAGCCGCGCAGCACGGCGAGGATTCGCGCGCCGCGCGCGCGGGCTTCCGCACCGTTCTCGAGCACCAGCACGCCAGCGCCCTCGCCCATCACGAACCCGTCGCGACGGGCGTCGAACGGGCGTGAGATGCCGGAAACCGACAGCGCCTCCACGGCGACAAACGCCGCCCTGGCGAGCGGTGTCAGCGCCGCCTCAGTGCCCCCGGCGAGCACCGCGACCGCGTCGCCGTGCTGGATCGCGCGCATCGCCGAGCCGATGGCATGCGCGCCCGCTGCGCAGGCGGAGACAACGCCATAGCTCGGGCCCTCGAGACCGTGGTGCATGCTGACGGCAGCGGCACCGGCATTGCCCATCATCAGCGGCACGGCGAGCGGGGAGACACGCTTCGGACCGTGCTCGATCAGCGCACGGTCGTTGGTCTCGATCGTGCCGATCCCGCCGATACCGGTGCCGATGATCGCGCCGACACGTGCGGCGTCGTATGGCAGATCGCCGTTCCAGCCGGCGTCCGCGAGCGCCTCGCGGCTCGCCACGAGCACCAGCTGCGTAAAGCGATCGGCCCGACGTGCCTCCTTCACCGAGAAGAAGTCGGCCGGTTGGAACGCATCGCAGCGACCCTCGCCATCGACGATGCCGCAGTCACCCTCAACCCAACGTTCGTGCAAGGTCGCGGCACCGACGCCGAGCGGCGTGATCGCGCCCATCCCAGTGACGACTACTTCGTTCACGTTGCGCGCGCTGCGACGAGGTCGATCGCGTCGCCAACGGTCTCTATCTCGGCGACGTCAGCGCTCGTCAGCTCGACGCCGAACTGCTCTTCGAGGATCTGCGACAGCTCGGCGAGGTCTAGCGAGTCGACGTCGAGAGCCGCAAGCTCGGCGTCGCGCGAGATCGCGGAGGCGTCGGCACCGAAGGTGACGAGTGCGTCGGTGATCACCTTCTCGATCTGATCGATGCTGGGTTCTGCCATCTGCTTCCTTTCTTTCGGGGTTAGGCGGAGAGTCCGCCGTCGACGTACACGGTGCTCGCCGTGATGTAGCTCGCTCGATCGGAGGCGAGGAAGGCAACGACGCCGGCCACGTCCTCCGGGCTGCCAGCACGCTGTGCGGGCACCCGCTCGGCGAGCGCGGACGGGATGTCCTCGGTCATGTTGGTCGCGATCAGGCCGGGCGCCACCGCGTTGACGGTGACGCCGCGCCGCGCAACCTCGACGGCCACGGTCTTCGTGAACGCGATCACCGCCGCCTTCGACGCGGCGTAGTTGGCCTGGCCCGCGTTGGCGCGCGGCCCGACGACGGAGGCGATGTTGATCACGCGACCGAAGCGGGCGCGGATCATCTCACGCAGCACCGCGCGCGTCAGCCGATAGGTCGATCCGAGGTTCGTGTCGAGCACGCACTGCCAGTCCTCGTCGCTCAGTGACAGCGCGAGCCCATCCGCGCGGCGGCCGGCGTTGTTGACCAGCACGCCGATCGGGCCGAGCTGCTCGTGCACGGTGTCGATCAACGGCGCCGCCGCCGCAGGGTCGGCGACATCCGCCTGCAGGGCGACCGCGCGCCCGCCGGCCGCCTCGATCGCCGCGACGGTCGCAAGCGCACCCTCCGCGGAGCTGTGGTAGTTGACCGCGACCGGCCAGCCATCGAGCGCGAGCGCCTGCGCGGTCGCCGCGCCAATTCCTCGTGAGGCCCCGGTGACAAGCGCGCACAGCCCCTCGGGCCGGCGCTGTGACGTTTCGCTCATTGCGCACCCCATTCGATCACCAATGCACCCCAGGTGAAGCCCGCACCGGCGGCGGCGAGGAGTACGCGCATGCCCTCGCGCAGCGTCCCGTCCCGGCGCGCCGCGGCCAGCGCGAGCGGCACGCTGGCAGCTGACGTGTTGCCGAGCTCGGCGATGGCGTCAACGACCTTCTCGGACGGGATTTCCAGACGCTCGGCGAGCGCCCGCAGAATCCTGCTGTTTGCCTGGTGGTAGACGAACAGGTCGATGTCGGCGAGCCCGACGCCGGCCCGCTCGCAGGCAGCGATCGTCCCCTCACCGAGCCGCCGAACGGCCTGTTTGAAGGTCTCGTGTCCGTCCATCGCGAGCAGGCCGCTGTCGCGGTCGGCGACGATCAACTCGGCGTGAGCACCATCGCTTCCAAGCACCACCGGTCCGATGTCACCTGCGCCACCGGCCGAGCAGACAACTGCTCCCGCCCCGTCGCCGAACAGAGCGGCGGTGTTGCGGTCAGCCGGGTCAACATGCCGCGACATGATCTCGGCGCCGATCACCAGTGCGTGTCGCGTATCGCCGCAGCGCAGCATGGCGCGTGCGGCCGCGAGCGCGGAGATGAATCCGGTGCAGGCGCTGCCGATGTCGAACGCCCCTGCGTGTTCCGCTCCGAGGGCATGCGCCACGATTGGCGCGGCGTTCGGCATCACCGAGTCCTGACTGCAGCTGGCAACAAGCACGAGGTCGATCTGCGCTGCGTCGAGCCCGCTGTCGGCCAGCGCCGCCGCGCCCGCTTCACTGGCGAGGTCTGCGAGCTTCGCGCGTGCGTCCGCGTAGTGCCGGGCACGGATCCCGGTCCGCCTGACGATCCAGTCGTCGGACACGCCGATCAGCGGCGTGATCTCGGCGTTGGCGACAACCCGGTCGGGAACCGCCGCGCCCAGGCCGACGATGCCGCTCGACACGGCCAGCGGCACGGAGCCGTCGAGCGCAACGCGCTCAGCCGCAGACGGCATCCGTCACCGCGAAGCTCGCGTGCATACAGGCAACTACGCCACCGCCGCCGAGGCGGTACACCGCGCACCGGCCCGGTACCCCGCAAGAGGGGGTTCTAACACCCGTTTGGGGGGTACCGAGCACCGCGCGCGCCAACTAGGAGCGGTCGGTGGCGCCGACGCCGACTTCAGGCTCGTCGTCTGCCTGCTTGGTCTCGTGGTACTCCTGCTCGGCGTTGACGGACCAGATGTTGTCCTTGGAGTCAACGCCGCCGACGATGTTCTCGACGGCGGTCATCGCGGTCAGCATCGAGTGGTCTTGGTTGTTGTAACGGTGCATCCCGTTGCGGCCGATCAGGAACAGGTTGGCGTAGCGGTCGATGTACTCGCGCAGCGTGTCGAACTGCTCGTAGGTCCCGAAATACGCCGGATACGCCTTCGGCACGTGCAGCACCGTGTGGTCGAGCACGTCCTCCCGCTCGACCAGGCCGAGCTTGACCAGCTCGCCCACCGCGAACTCCGCCATCTCGCGCTCGCCCAGCGACCACAGCGCGTCGCCCTCGTTCGCGAAGTACTCCATCCCAACCCAGACCGTGCCGGGATCCGCGACGAGGTACGGGCTCCAGTTGTTGAAGATCTGCAGCCGCCCCACCTTCACATCCGGCTCCTGCACATAGATCCAGTTGTCGGTCATCCCCTCGAACGCGCCGCCCGAGGAACGCAACAGCACCCCGACCGTGATGAAGTCGCGGTAGGCGAGCCCTGCCGCGATCTCACGCACGTCCGCGGGCACGTCGGCGTCAAGGCCCGCGATTAGCTCACGGATCGGCATCGACGAGAAGAAGAAGTCGCCGTCAACCCGCCGCGACACGCCGTCGCCACCGCGCACGGTTGCCGCGACGATCCGTTCGCCGTCCGCGTGCAATGCGGTCACGGCCGTCCCCATCACGACCTGCCCGCCACGCTCCACGACCCGCCGGGTGACCTCCTCCCACAACTGTCCCGGACCCCGCTTCGGATACAGGAACCGCTCGATCAAGCTGGTCTCCGTGCCGCGCTGATAGATGTCGCCACGGCCGCCGCCACGAGACCGCAACAGGCGCTTCGCTGCATGCGTGATAGCCGCCGACACCGACAGTCCCTTGATCCGTTGCGCCCCCCAATCGGCCTTGATCTCCGACGGCGGCACCCCCCATACCTTCTCCGTGTAATCCTCGAAGAAGGTCGCGTACAGCTCGCGCCCGAACCGGTTCACCATGAAATCCTCGAGCGAGGACTCGTCACGAACCGGGAACAGGCGTGCGCGAACATAGCTGACACCGATCCGCAACATCCGTGGGAGCCCGAGGTTGCGCACGGTGTTCCCGTTCAGGCTCACCGGATAGTCGAACAGCCGCCGAAGGTACAAGATCCGTGAGCGACGCTGACGCAACAGCATCACGAGCTCCACCTGGTCCGGATCGGGGCCCGTGCGATCGCCCGCCGCCAGCAGTCCCGGGCTCGCCCCGACGCCGTCCGCCGCGCCGCCCTCGACGCGCTGCAACGGCAGGATCTGCGTCCACCAGTCCATCACCCGGCCGCTCTTGGAGAAGAAGCGGTGGCCGCCGATGTCAATCCGGTTGCCCTTGTAGACGACTGTCTTCGCGAGCCCGCCGACCAGCAGATCAGCCTCGAACACGATCGGCACGACATCGGTCCGCTCCAGCAGCTCCAGGGCAGCCGTCAACCCCGCCGGGCCAGCCCCCGCAATCACCGCCACCTGTTTGCTCATCGCAACTCCAGCATCCCAGTGCGGTCCGCCGCCACCGGCCAGCGTCGCATGATAGTTGGCACGGTCAGTCCGAGAGCCCGAGACGCTGCGCGCGCTGAACGGCCTCCGCGCGGTTGCGCGCCTTGAGCTTGCGGTACAGGCTGCTCGTGTGTTCCTTGATCGTGTGCGGCGACAGATGCAGCGCCGCAGCGATCTCGCGGTTGGTGGAGCCGCTCGCGATCAGATCGAGCACCTCGCGCTCGCGCGGTGATAGCGGCGTGGCGTCGACATCGACCTGCGGCTGGAACACGGTCATGCCGAGGCCGACCATGCGGACCGCTCGCGAGATGTCGGCGGCCCCCCAGTCCTTCGGGATGAAGCCCGACGCCCCCGCCGCCTTCGCGGCGCCAGGCGAGATGCGGCCGGCGCCCGAGATCAGCAGCACATGCGTCTCCGGAAAGCGCTGGCGCAGCTGCGCGCAGATCTCCGGGCCGGACTCCTCGCCGATGAAAAGGTCGACGAGCGCAACCTGCGGCTTGTAGCGTGCCGCGAGTGCGTAGGCCTCAGCCGCCGATCGCGAGCTGATGCAGCGCTCGACCCACGGCTGGTTTCCGAGCATCAGGCGAAAGCCCCAGTGCACGACGTCGTGGTCGTCGACGATCAGCACCCGCAGGCGCTCCTGCGCGTCAGCCGCGTCCAGCAGTTCCTCCGTCGGGCTCATGTCTCGCCGTTGCCGTAGGGGACGACGAGACGCACCTGCCAGCGGTCGTCCTCACGCGCGCCGAACTCGAGCAGGCCGCCCGCCTGGAGCGCCTCGAAGCCGGCGAGGCGGAGTCCCATCCCGGCGATCCCCGCCGAGCCGCTCACCCCATTGTTCGTGACCTCGAGCACGAACGTGCCGTCGCGCAGCTCGGTCCGCACACCGACCCGCGTCGGCTTGGCGTGCTTATGGGCGTTGCGGACGGCCTCCGCGAGGACCGACTGGGCGAGCGGCTCGAGCTCAGCCGGCACGCTGATGCCGCTCTTCCCACGGCCGGCTCCGGCCGGCGGCGGATCGACTTCGATGCCGAGGTCGGGGTGCTTGTGGCGCAGCCGAGCAACCTCCTCGCCTAGCGTGGTCTTCGTCGCCGCTGCCGAGCGGCCGAGCGGCCGCTGCATCGCCGCGCGGAGCTCGCCGAGCGCCTGCTGGAGCTCCTCGGCACAGCGCTTGCGCGTCTCGTCGTCGAACGGGTGGTCGCCCGACAGGGCCAGCGACACGCCGAACAGCCGCTGCACGACCCCCTCGTGCACCTCGCGCGCGAGATCGATCCTGGCTTCGAGCTGAACCGCCCGCTCGTGCTGGCGCGTGGCCGTGCGCGCCATCGACGCGAGTGCAGCCATCTTGCCGAGGATCCACAGCACTTCGCGTTCGCTGTCGCTGAGCGCCGCCTCGTCACCACCGCGGTCGGCGAGGATCACGCCCATCCAGCGTCCGCGCGCCGCCATCGGCGTACAGACGACGGTGCGTGCGCCAAGCCGCTCCACGTACTCCGCCGGCAGCTGGCTGTCGAGGTCGCTGGATATCTCGAGCACGCGGTCCTCTTCGAGCGAGCGTACGGCGAGCGCCGCTGACTCGGCGGTGAAGAAGTCGTCGGCGAACAGACTGAGGTCCACACCGAAGCTGCCCGCGGCGTGCACGCGGCGACGGGCCGAGTCGTAGCGGAAGATGACGAGCCGGCGCATCGCCGTGCAACGTGTGATGCCTTCGCACAGCCGGCTGTAGAAGTCGTCGCCAAGTCCCTCCTCCTCGCTCTGCGCGAGGACGTCGGCGAAGATCTCGATCGCATCGGCGCTCGCGGTGGCAAGCGGGCCGGCGCTCGTCGTGGGCGTGGTCTTTTTCGCTGGCATCAGACAGTTCACCGCCGCGCGCGGGGCGCACGGCGAATCTACATTCTCCACCCTCAGCGCGCCCGCGTGACTGCCGCCCGTTGCGGCGTAGGCTCCACAGGCATGGAGCTGCGCCACCTACGCTACTTCGTGGCGGTCGCCGAGGAGCTGCATTTCCACCGCGCGGCGCACCGCCTGCACATCTCCCAACCCCCGCTCAGCCAGCAGATCCGCGCGCTCGAGCGCGAGGTCGGGGTGTCGTTGCTCGATCGCAATCGCCGCGGCGTGACCCTCACGCCAGCCGGGGCCAGCTTTCTGGAGGCCGCCCGCGCGATCCTCGAGGCCGTCGATCGCGCGAGCGACACCGCCCGGCGCATCGGTCACGGCGAGCTCGGCTCGCTGTCGGTCGGCTTTGTCGGCTCGGCGATGTTCAGCCCGACCCTGCCCGCGATCCTGCACGAGTTCCGCGCCCGCTACGGCGACGTCGATCTGCACCTGCGCGAGCTGCCGACGACCGCCCAGCTCGAAGCGCTGAGCGCCGGCCGGCTCGACGTCGGCGTGATCCGTGGCCCGATCCCCGATTCGCCGAGCGCGGCGATGCTCGAGCTCGTCGTGATCCAAAGCGAGCAGCTCGTCGTGGCGCTGCCCTCGGCGCACCCGCTGGCCGGCGCGCGGGCGGTGCGGGCGATCGACCTGCGCGGCGAGACGTTCGTCATTCTCGCGCGCCGCGAAGCGCCGGGCCTGTTCGCCTCGCTGACCAGGGTGATGGGGAGCGTCGGCGACGACGTGCTGGAGGTTGCGGAGATGCAGACGGTGATCGGACTCGTCGCCGCCGGCTTCGGCGTGTCGCTGGTGCCGGCATCGGTCGGTCAGACGGAGCGCAGCGGTGTCAGCTTCCGCCCGCTCGCCGACCCCTCACCGATGGTCGAGCTTGCGATCGCCTGGCGCGCCGGCACGCACTCGCCGGTCCGCGACGCGTTCCTCCGTGTCGCCGCGCCCGGCGAGGTCGCTTAAGGTGCAAAGCCCCCATCGGGGGCCTGCTGTCAGGGGCTTTGCATGGGAGGAGAGGGGACCGACAGGGTACGGATGCGCCACGGCGCGGTCCAATACCTGTTGTCCGCGTCTGTGAGTCGCCTCGCCACCTAGACTCGCCCGGGCCGGCCCAAACAGCCGGCTCAGCTAACGTGAGCAGCGCAACGACGAGACACGCCCGCCAAGCGACTGGAGACAACCGTGAGCACCGACGCGACCCCGACGATCCTCGTCTGCTACGACGGCTCTGACCGCGCCGCCCACGCCATCGCGCACACTGGGCGCCTGTTCCCCGCCGCTGCCGTCACGATCCTCAACGTCTGGGAGCCGATCGAGCACATCGTCGCCCGCTACGCCGCGCTGGCTCCCTACCTCGGCGAGCAGATCCCGGAAGCCGACGCCGCCGCCGCCAAGCAGTCGACCGACATCGCCGAGGAGGGCGTGGCCCTCGCCACTCGCGCGGGCCTGCACGCCACGGCCCACAGCGCCGCGATCGACGTCACGGTCTGGGAGGCGGTGATCGCGGCCGCGACGGCGATCGGCGCGGACCTGATCGTGACCGGCACCCGCAGCCTGCACGGCATGCACGAGCTGCTCTCCGGCTCGCTCTCCCACCAGCTGCTGCAGCACAGCCGTGTCGCCGTGCTGGCGATCCCCTCCCCGCCGGAGAAATAGCCGGCGCTTTCTTTGGGCGGCCATAGCGGCGCGCAGCCGCGTTCTTCACGACGTGGGCTGCGTGGATTGACCTTCGCGCGGGCGTGGGCATAGGATCGGACCCAGATGACTACGCCAATCCAGGGGAGGCGCCTGCTTCGCGCAGCGCCGTTGATCGCTGCAGCGGGACTCGCGATCGCACTGGCACTGCCGGCGATCAACGCCCGCGCCTCCGGCTCGGAGGTCTTCTGCGTCAACGACAGCGGCTGCAGCGGGACCACCGAAGCGTCGCTGACGGCCGCCCTGAGCGCAGCCGACGCCGCCGAGCCGGGCAGCGAGACGATCGACCTCGGCCCCGGCAACTACTCCGCCGCTAGCGGCTTCGCCGACACCACCAGCGGCTCCAACGCGATCTCGATCGTCGGCTCCGGCGAGGGCAGCACGACCGTGACGGCGACGAATACCGGCGCCAGAGTGCTCAACTTCTACCCCGACGAGGACGCGTCGATCAGCGACCTCACGGTGGCGTTGCCGAGCGGCGCCTCGGTCGGCGCCAACTATCCAGCAGGCGTCACCAACGTGGCGTTCGTCGGCACGGGGTCCAGCGGTGCGACTGCCCTGTGGACCGGCGGGACCAGCACCTTCACCAACGTCACGATCTCGATGCCACTGGGCACCTCGAGCGTCGGGCTCTATCGGCCGAACGGAACGGTCGCCGCGAGTGGGCTCACGATCACCGCCGACACCGGCATCTGGGGGAACGGGAGCAACGACAGCTACAAAGACGTGCGCATCTTCTCCGACGCTACGGGCATCGACCTCGGCCAGTTCAACGGGACCCTCGCCAGTACGAGCACGATCACCGAGTCCGAGATCGTGATGACGGGCGCCGGCACTGCGCTCGACTGGGACGAAGACGGAGCGTCCTCGGTCACGGGCACGCTTGACGCCAGCTTCCTGACGATCGTCGGCGACGGCACGGCGGGCTCGATCGGGGTGGCCAGCACAGCCGCGGGCTCCGGCGCCGGCGCACTCGATCTCTCCAACTCGATCGTTCAGGGGTTCTCGAGCTCGCTCGACTGCAACACGACCGATTCAGGGGCGGCACTGAGCGTTGACTACTCGGACTTCGACCCGGCCAGCGAGACCGGAAGCTGCGCTTCGTCGATCACCGCGGGGGCCGGCAACATCAACGCCAACCCGCTCCTCGACACCCTCGGTGACGGCGACCGAACGCTGTCCTACAACTCTCCGGCGATCGACGCCGGCGACCCCACGATCACCGGCCCGTTGACCGACCTGCTTGGCAACCCGCGGCCCGTCGACGGCGGCTCGGGAACGGTGCGCGTCGACATGGGCGCGTTCGAGTACCAGCACCCCGCGCCCATCGCCGTTGCGAGCGCTTCGCCCAACCCCGCCGAGGTCGGCACGCCCATCACCTTCAGCCCGTACGGCACGAGCGACGCGGCCCCCAACGACACCTTCAGCTTCATGTGGACGTTCGACGACGGCGAAAGCGCTCGCCAGGGCAAGGCGCAGCACGCTTTCACGACCGCCGGGATGCACAGCGCGACGCTGACCGTCACCGACTCGGCCGGTCTGACCTCGACGGCGCAGACGCAGGTGCTCGTCATAGCGCCGCCAACGCTGACAGCGTTGAGCTTCGCGCCGGCCAAGTTCCGCACGCGCCCCGCAGCACACGGCCACTCAAAGACGCACCCGCTCGGCAGCACGATCCGGTACACGCTGTCGCAGCCTGCGAGCGTCGCGATCATGATCGCGCGCGCCGAGACCGGCGCCAAGAGCGGCGCCAGCTGCGTGACGCGCAAGGCCAAGGACAAGCGCCCCAAGTGCACGCGCTACGTCACGCTCGGGACCGTCGGCCCGGCGGCCGGCATGCAGGGGCCAACACGGCGAATTTCGCCGGTCGCCTCGACGGCGCAGCATTGAAGCCGGGCAGCTACCGCGCTACGGCAGTCGCCACCAACGCGACCGGCGGCACCTCGGCGGCGCTGACCGCCGCCTTCTGGGTCGTCAGTCGCTGAGCGCGCGCCGCCGGCGCCAGCGCATCGGGGCGCCCGGATTTGAACCGGGGACCTCACCGACCCGAACGGTGCGCGCTACCAGGCTGCGCCACGCCCCGATGAGGGGCGCAGTATCCCACAGCGACGGTCTTCGCTAGCGTCCTGGGGCGATGGCCGCGCTGCGCGCAATCCTCGAAGAGCTCGACCGCCTGCTCGAGCCCGAGACTTTCGACGACTACGGCCCGAACGGCCTGCAGGTGCAAGGTCGCCCCGAGGTGGAGCACGTCGTGACGGGAGTCTCGGCCAGCGTCGAGTTGTTCGAGCTGGCGATCGAGGCCCAAGCCGACGTCGTTCTCACCCATCACGGGATCTTCTGGGACCGCGACGACCGCCGCGTGATCGGCCCGCTGCAGCGGCGCCTGCGCCTTCTGCTTGCCGCCGACGTCTCCCTCGCCGCCTACCACCTCCCGCTCGACGCCCACCCGACGCTCGGCAACAACGCGCTGATCGCCAAGGGCATCGGCGCCACGCCGACCGCACAGTTTGCGCCCGCCGGAGGCCGCGAGATCGGCTGGCAGGCCGCGTTCGACGGCGACGGGATCACGCCCGAGGATCTGGTTGCGCGCATCGCCAACCTGACCAGCCGATCTCCGCTCGCCTTCCCCGGCGGACCGCTGCGCGTGCGGACCGTGGGGATCGTGTCGGGCGGCGGGGCGCGCAGCGTGCAGGACGCAGTCGCCAACGGCCTCGACGCCTTCGTCACTGGCGAGCCCGCGGAGTGGGCTCGCCAGTTCGCGCGCGAGTCCGGCATCCATTTCATCGCGGCGGGCCACCACGCCACCGAGACGTTCGGCGTGCGCGCACTCGGCGACTGGGTGGCGGAGCGCTTCGCCGTCAAGCACAGCTACATCGGGATCGAAAACCCGGTCTGACCACGGTCTGACCAATAAGTTCTAGGGCGCTGCCTTGCATGTGTCCGCGCCAGGCGATATACGTAGGAGCGGTCACCACAGAGGAGGGACGCACCGATGGCGAATCACCTGACGCCCACGGAGCTCGCGCGCGAAGCCGGCCTCGAACGCCGCGAAGTGATCTCCAAGTGCATGGAGATGGGCGTCCCGATCTTCCAAGGTCGGATCGACAAGGCCCTGTTCCTCGACAGTCTCCGGACGCTCGGCTTCGTACACCGGGCAGCCGAGGCTTAACCCACCCAACGTCTGCCGCTCGGGTGCCGGCGCTGTCCGGCACCCGAGTGTTTCTTTGCGCCACGGCGCGCCGCATCGGGACGTCTGCGCGGCGCCTATCCTTCTGGGAGGTGCCCTGCGGATCGGCCGGCAAGATCATCGCGCTCTGCGCAGCCCTGCTGCTCGGGCCCGCCACAACGGTTATGGCCGCGAACGGCGGGGCCGCAGCGCCGGTTGGCGTGAGCGGGGCGACGGGAGCCAGCGCAGCCACCGGAGCCACCGGAGCCACCGGCACCGCGATCTCGCCGGCAGCCGTGGCGAAGCTCGACAAGACGATGGCCTCGGCGATGAGGTCGATCGGCCCGCATTCGGGTGCGTACGTGTTCGACCTCGACACCGGCCAGACCCTGTTCGACGACAAAGGCTCGGTCCCGCGCAACCCCGCATCCGTCGAGAAGCTCTACACGCTGTCGACGGCGCTCGATCTGTTCGGGCTGAACGGAACGCTTCAAACCAGCGTCTACGGCGTCGGGACGCTCGCGGCGGGAGGCGTCTGGCAGGGAAACCTCTATCTGCGCGGTGGCGGAGACCCGACGTTTGGCGGCAGCGCGTTCATCACTCGCTACTACGGCGTTGGGACGAGCGTGCAAGCGCTTGCGCAGCAGCTCGTCGCGACGACCCACATCACCCGCGTCGATGGCTCGGTCATCGGTGACGAGTCCTACTTCGACAGCCTCCGCGGCGACCCGGCGAGCGGCTACCAGATCGACCCCAACCTGTTCGGCGAGCTGAGCGCGCTCAGCTTCGACCGCGGCGAAGTGGGCAAGCAGGGCTCACCGCCCGCGCACGCCGCTTGGGAGCTCGCGGGCGCGCTGCGCGCGCTCAAGGTGACGGTCACCGGCCGATCGCACGCCGGCACGACACCGACCGGGGCGCGACTGCTCACGACCATCAGTTCACCGCCGATGAGCACGCTCGCGACGCTCACCGCAACGCCGTCCGACGACTTCTTCGCCGAGATGCTGCTGAAGGGCTTAGGCGCCCGCTTTGGTGCCGGCGGCACCACGGCGGCGGGTGCGGCGGTCGTCAGGAGCTTCCTCGCCCATCAGCAGATAACGCCAGTGGTCGTCGATGGCTCGGGCCTGTCCCGTGGCGATCTGACCAGCCCTGTGCAGGTCGTTACGCTGCTACGTGACCTCAGCCCCGGCGGCGTTCCATCGCTCCAGGCGGTCGGTGTCGCGCTCCGCGGTGCGATGCCGATCGACGGCCAGACCGGGACGCTGATCACGCGCATGCACGGAACGGCGGCTGACGGCAACTGCATCGCCAAGACCGGGACGCTCAGCAACGCGTCCGACCTCGCCGGGTGGTGCGACGGGCGGTTCGTCTTCGCACTGGAGATGAACGACGTGAACGTGTGGAGCGCGCAAGCGGCGCAGGACAAGATGACCGAGGCGCTCGCGGCACTCGACGCCCCGGCAAGCCTCGGCTCTCACTCCAACAGCGTGAGGAAGGCCTCCTCGTCGAGCACCGGCACGCCGAGCCGCTCGGCCTTCTCAAGCTTCGAGCCCGGCGAGTCGCCGGCCAGCAGGTAGTCGGTCTTCTTCGAAGGGGCGCTGCTCACGCGCCCGCCGGCGGCGATGATCCGCTCGCTCGCCTGCTCGCGTGTGAGCGTCGGCAGCGTCCCGGTGAGCACGAACGTCCGGCCGGCCAGCGGGCCCTCACCCGGTGGCGGGCCCTCTTCCTGGAAACGCAGTCCGGCGGCCCGCAGGCGGTCGATCAGCTCGCGGAGCGCGGGCGCCTGGAGTTGCGCCGCGATCGACTCCGCCATCTTGGGACCGACTCCGGGGGCCTGCTCGATCTCGGCCGGCGTTGCGTTCAGCAGTGCGTCGATCGAGCGGAACTGCGTCGCGAGGTTGCGCGCGGTCACCTCACCGACCTCCTCGACGCCGATCGCGAACAGCACCCGGTGGAAGGGTCGCTCGCGTGAGACGTCGATCGCGGCGACCAGGTTGCGCGCCGAGATCTCGGCGAACCCGTCGAGCTCGAGCAGCTGCTCCTCGCGCAGCGCGTAGAGATCCGCCGCGCCGGCGACCAAGCCGCGGTGCAGCAGCGTGCCGACCAGCGTCTCGCCGAGCCCGTCGATGTCCATCGCTCCGCGCGAGACGAAATGGCGCAGCAGCTGCCACTGGCGTCCCGGGCAGGCGCTGTTCGGGCAGTTCGTGAAGACCGAGCCCGCCGGCTTGACAGTCGGCGTGTCGCACACCGGACAGAGCTCCGGCGGCCGCGGTGACGGCGCGCGATCGGGGTTCTCGACGGCGTGTGGCGCCGGCGAGAGCACCTGCGGGATCACGTCGCCGGCGCGCAGGACGATGACGTCATCGCCGGGCCGGAGGTCCTTGCGCGCGAGGTCCTCCTCGTTGTGTAGCGTCGCGAGCTTGACCGTGACACCGCCGACGTGGACCGGCTCGAGCTCGGCGAAGGGGTGCAGGTCGCCGAACTTGCCAACGTTCCAGTGGACCGCCAGCAGCCGTGTCTTGGCGGTCGTCGGCGGGAACTTCCAGGCCACGGCCCAGCGCGGGTCGCGCCCAACCGCGCCGAGCCGGCGCTGCAGCTCGAAGTCCGACACCTTGATGACGACACCGTCGATCTCGAACTCGAGCGCGCCGCGTCGCTGCTGCCACGCGACACATTGCGCGAGCACCGCATCCTCGTCGTCGAGCGCCACGATCTCGCTGTTAACGTGGAAGCCGTGTTCGCGCAGCCACGCGAGCGCCTCCCACTGACCCGCCAGCTCGAGCCCCTCGACGACGCCGATCGAGTAGGCCAGCATCGACAGCGGGCGCTTTGCGGCCAGCGCCGGATCGAGCTGGCGGATCGTCCCCGCCGCGGTGTTGCGCGGGTTCATGAACGTCGAGCGGCCCTCCTGGGCGAGCCGCTCGTTGAGCGCCGCGAAGTCCGGCAGCGACATGTAGACCTCGCCGCGAACCTCCAGCAACGGCGGGGCATCCTCGATTTGCTTTGGGATCTGCGCGATCGTGCGCAGGTTGTGCGTGACGTCCTCACCGATCTCCCCGTCGCCGCGGGTCGCGCCACGCTCGAGCACGCCGTCGCGGTAGATCAGCGAGATCGCCAGGCCATCGATCTTCGGCTCGCAGACGAAACGGAACGCCACCTCCTCGATCCCCTCCCGCGCGAGGTGCGTGCGCATCCGCGCGACCCACGCCCGCAGCTCCTCGGCGGAGCGCACGTTCGCGAGCGACAGCATCCGCTGCAAGTGTTGAACCTTCTCCAGGCGATCCACCGGTGCGCCACCGACGCGCTGCGTCGGCGAGTCCGGGGTGACGAGCTCCCCGTGCGCAGCCTCGAGGTCGCGCAGCTCGTTGTAGAGCGCGTCGTACTGGTCGTCACCGATCTCCGGATCGTCATCGACGTAGTAGCGCCGCGCGTGGTAGGCGAGCGTGCGGCGCAGCTCGGCGGCGCGAGCGGCGAGGTCGGGCGTGCTCGTCATGGCTGCAGGAGGCCGGACAGGTCGAGGCGCTCGAGCGCCTCGATTCCCGGCCGGTGAGTGAGGTCGAAATGGAGCGGCGTCAGCGCGATCTTTCCGGCGGCGAGCGCGGCGAGGTCGGTTCCCGGCAGATCGTCGAATCCGGGCGCGTCGCCGTAGATCCAGAAGCGCCGGCGCCCTTCCTCCTCATGGTCGAGGCGTAGCTCATCACGGTAGACACGCTTGCCCAGCGCGGTCACCTCGATACCCCGCGGAACGCCGCTGGGCACGTTGATGTTGAGCAGCGTGGCCGGCGAGAGCGAAAGGCTCTCGAGTGAGCCGACCAGTCGCGCGACGAGCGCCGCAGCCACGGAGAAGTCGTAGCCGCCGCGATCGACGAAGTCGAGCTTGCCGCCCTCCGGCAGCTGCGACACGGCGATGCCCGGAATCCCGAGCACGACCGCCTCGAGCGCAGCTGCGACGGTGCCGGAGTAGGTGATGTCATCGCCGAGGTTGGCTCCGTGGTTGATCCCTGAGACGACGAGAGCGGGCGTGAAGCCGCCGACGAGTCCGAGGCTCGCAAGGCGCACGCAGTCCACCGGCGTCCCGTCAGTCGAGTACCCCACGCTGCCGTCTTCGAATCGAGCCTCACCGACCCACAGCGGCCGGCGCGTCGTGATCGAGCGCGCGGTCGCGGATCGGTTGCCGTCGGGCGCGATGACGACAAGCCGCACGTCGTCGAGCGCCACCAGCGCCCGCCGCAGCGCCTGCAGGCCCTCGGCCTCGATGCCGTCATCGTTGGTGAGCAGGACGTCGAGCACGCTGCCAGGATATTCGCACCGTGCGAGGGCAAAGATACGCGGCCGGCACTCCACCGCTCGCGCCCCGTTGACTAGGATGGAGTGGCGCAACTGGCGTGGGATGGACAACCATCGGGGAGCGCAAGGTCTGGAGCATCGTCCGCCTGGGTGCTCCTCGAGTCCGAGGAGATTCCCATGCAGCTCCGTTACGGCGTCAACCCGCATCAGGCCGCGCGCCTTTCAATGCCCGACGGCGGGCCGCTGCGGCTCCTCGGCGGTGCGCCGTCCTACATCAACGTGCTGGACGCAGTGAATGCTTGGCAGCTCGTCCGCGAGGCGACCCGTGCCCTCGGCGAGCCGGCGGCAACATCGTTCAAGCACGTCTCGCCTGCCGGAGCCGCGCTCGCCGGTCCGCTCGATCAGACGATGCGCGAGTGCTGGGATCTCGGCGAGGTCGGGCCGCTCACAGCGGCGTACGTCCGCGCCCGCGACTGTGACCCGAAATCGTCGTTCGGCGACATGATCGCCGTCTCCGGGCCCGTTGACGCGGAGCTCGCCGATTTCCTCTCGCACGTCGTCTCGGACGGCATCGTGGCGCCGTCGTTTGAGGACGGGACGGTTGAGATCCTCAAACGCAAGAAGCGTGGAAGCTTCGTCGTCTTCGAATGCGACGCGGACTACGCCCCGCCCGAATGGGAGCGCCGTGACGTCTTTGGCGTAGTCCTGGAGCAGGAGACCGACCGTCTGCCGATAGGGTCCGATCTGCTCAAGCTGATGGCCGGCGAGGCGCTGACCGATCAGGCGGTGCGCGACGCGCTGCTGGGCATGGTGGCGCTGCGCTACACCCAGTCCAACTCGGTCGTCTACGTGAAGGACGGGATGACGCTCGGCATCGGCGCCGGACAGCAGTCACGAGTGGACTGCACGCGCCTGGCCGGCAGCAAGACCGAGGTCTGGTGGCTGCGGCGCCACCCAACGGTGCGCGAGCTGAATCTCGTCGGCGAGGTCTCACGCCAGGACCGGCTCAACTGGCAGATCATCGTAGCCCAGGGCGAGCCGACCGAGGGTCAGCGCCTCGCGCTCGGCGAAGTGGTCGCACCGGGGACGCTGGCGGAGTTGACCGCGGCTGATCGCGCGGCGTGGATGGCGGAGCTCGACGGCGTCACGGTCGTCCACGACGGCTTCGTCCCGTTCCGCGACAACATCGACGTCGCCAAACGCTACGGCGCACGCAGTGTCGTCGAGCCGGGCGGATCACTGCGAACGCCGGAGGTGGTGGCCGCATGCGGCGAGCTCGGCATCACCCTGGTACACACCGACACCCGCCTGTTCCACCACTAGCGCGCCGCCACGCGCCGAGCGCCACACCCCCCAAGCCACGTAGCTGGCGGACCCGCTCGCTAGAGCGTTTGTTGAATGGCCCAGCCGTGTGCGGCAACGCTGAGCCAGCTGCCTGCCAGGGCTGCGCCTGGGCTGCTTTCGAGGATGCGTGTCGCTCGTCCGAGGTCGTAGCTCATCGGGCTGTCGCTGACGTTGAGCGCGACGAACAGCGAGCCGTCGGCGTTGACGCTCTCGTAGAGCAAGTCTTGCTCGCTATGCGACTTGACGATGTGCGTGCGGGCGGTGTGTAGCCAGGGGTGACTGCCGCGCAGGGCGTGGTTGAACACGCCGTCAAACAAGACTTGCATGTTGTGTCCTTGCAGCGCCGCCAGCAGTCGCTCGAGGTCTGCGTCAGTGCCCAGGCGTGAATCGACGCGGTAGTAGTCGATCGTGTCATAGCCATGCGAGGATGACTCGAAGACAGGGCCCAGCAGGACACCGGACACGCCGAGGTCGACCGCGTAGTCCAGCCAGCTCTCGATCTGGGCAAGTTCACAATTCCCGCCGATCCGTATCCTGTGCGGCGGGGATCTAGTCTCGGCCGGTGCGCAGCGCGCCGGCCGCCGCTCCTGACCCGTCCGCAACCATGGCCAGCCGTGCCGACATCGAGTTCACCTACACGTCGATCGATCGGATCTTCCGCCTCAGCTTGGGCGAGCTCGCCGATTACAGCGGCGCGAAGTACGACGGTGATTTCTCGCTGACGCTCGAGCAGGCGCAGGCCCGCAAGCACGACTACATCGCGGAGCAGATCGGCATCGGACCGGGCCGGCGCCTGCTCGATCTCGGCTGCGGCTGGGGACCGCTGCTGGATTTCGCGCGCCGCCGCGGCGGCGAGGGGGTGGGAGTCGCCTTGTCCTCTGCGCAGGTGGCGTCGTGCCGCAAGCACGGCCTCGACGTCCACCTGAGGGATGCGCGCACGGTCGATCGCGATGCCTTCGGCGGGTTCGACGCGGTCGCGAGCCTCGGCGCGTTCGAGCATTTCTGCTCGCCGGATGAGTACCGAGCCGGGCGCCAGGAGGAGATCTACCGCGAGCTGTTCGCCAACGCCGCCAGCGTGCTGCCGCACCGCGGGCGGTTCTATCTGCAGACGATGGTGTTCGGCCGCAACATGATTGCGCCGGAAGAGATCGACGAGCACGCGCCACGCGACTCCGACGCGTTCATCCTGTTCCTGCTGTGCTGTGAGTTCCCCGGCTCGTGGCTGCCCACGGGGCTCGAGCAGATCGTCCGCTGCGCCGAGCCGCACTTCCGCCTGGTGGAGAGCTCGAGCGGGCGTCTCGACTACATCGAGACGATCACGCAGTGGAGCAAGCGAGTCGGTGCACCGAGCCTGCACAAGAGCCTGCTCAAGCTTCGGTTCGTGCCGCGCTGGCTGACGAGCGCGGAGTTCCGCTACGCGTTCACCTCGGGCGTCAGCGCGAGCAGGATCTCTTTCGAGCGCGAACTGCTCGACCACCACCGGATCGTGTTCGAGAAGACCGACCCCTAGCGCGTCCACTTCTCGGCTTCTGCACGGTCAAGCCAGCGATCCTGCTCGGCCGGTTGGTTCACTCGTCCGGTGACCATGCCATGAGCTTCTCGGGCATTGCCGGGTTGTTCCAGGCGCTCAGCTGGTCGGCGACTCGCCGTCGGCGAGCCAGACGGCGCTGTCTGGCGGCAGCAGTAGGTCGCTCTCGAGCGCGCTGCTGGGGAGCAGCCAGTCGTGCAGAGGGAGCTGGACGTTCTCTGCGGATAGATTCACCATGCAGCGGAAGCCCGGTTCGCGCGTGAACGAGAGGACGCCAGGCGGCGCACCATCGTCCCAGGCGAGGCTGCCGTCACCGAGTGCCGGATGAGCGCGGCGTATCTTCAGCGCGCGACGATAGAGCTCGAGCATCGAGACTTGATCGCCTGTCTGCCGCTCGGCGGTGATTTCGCTCCACGCGCTTGGCTGCCCCAGCCAGCACGCGGCGCTCGCGTCCGGGGGGCTGAACCCGAACGGCGGCTGCTCACCCGACCAGGGCAGCGGGACGCGACAGCCGTCGCGCGGGTCGCCCGTCTCCGACCGGACCTGCCAGAGACCGAGCTCATCGCCCTGGTAGATGTAGGCACAGCCGGGCAGTGCCAGCAGCAGCAGCGCCGCGGCTCGCGCTCGGCGCGTGCCCAGCAGCAGGTCGACGCCGCCCGTGCTGGTGCGCCCGTAGCGGCTGACGTGCCTGACCGCGCCATGGTTCGACAGGACCCACGTGGCGGGCGCCCCGACCGCCCCCAGCGTCGAGAGCGTGTTATCAATCACCGCGCGCAGCCTGCCGGCATCCCACTCGCACCAGAGGAAGTCGATGCTGAACGCCGTGTGCAGCTCGTCGGGGCGCACATAGTTGGCAACGCGGTCGGGTCCGATCTGGCATGCCTCCGCCACGAACTGCTGCTCGCCCGGGTGGGAATCGATCAGGCGACGCCACTTGCGGTAGATCTCGTGCACCTCGTCGCGATCCCAGTAGCCCAGGTGGGATGTGTCAGGGTCCTTGGCCAGCCCGGGCGCGGCGTCGACCCGAAAGCCGTCAACCCCGAGGCCGAGCCAGAAGCGCAGGATCGAGCGGAACTCCTCGGTGACCTCCCGGTTGCCCCAGTTGAGATCGGGCTGCTCGGGGGTGAAGAGGTGCAGGTACCACTCCCCGGGGGTGCCGTCCGTCTCGTGGACCCGCGTCCACGCGCTCCCGACGAACTCGAACCTGGAGCGCCAGTCATTCGGCGGCTCCTCGCCGCCGTCCCCCCGACCCGGTCGAAACCAATAACGCGCACGCGCGGGCGAGCCCGGCGGCGCGGCGAGCGCCTCCTTGAACCATGGGTGCTGGTTTGAGGTGTGGTTGGGAACCAGGTCCACGATCACGCGGATGCCGTGCTCGTGGCACGCGCTGATGAACTCATCGGCGCCGTCCAGCGTGCCGAAGACGGGGTCGATGTCGAAGTAATCGGTCACGTCGTAGCCGCCGTCGGCCATCGGCGAGCGATACCACGGGTTGATCCAGATCCCGTCCACCCCGAGGTCGCTCAGATACCCAAGCCTCGAACGCAAGCCGGCGATGTCGCCGATCCCGTCGCCGCTACCGTCCGCGAAGCTGCGGATGTACACCTGGTAGACGACGGCCTCACGCCACCAGGGTCCAGAGCGCGCACTGCGCTCGGCGACGGCTGTCGCATTCGTGTAGGTCACTGGAACGTCTGCGTCAATGCTACGCGTCCCCCGTCCGGCTGGCGCTGCTCGCGAGAAGCAGGGCTGTCGCAAAGCGTGGCAGCGACAACGCCCAACCTGGCCGGTCCGTTTGCCGCGTTGCGCGACGAGCGGTCACGATGTGGTGGTGCGCGCTGTGATCACGGACTCTCCCGAGCAGTTCTCCGTCCGCGTTGGTGACTTCTTGGATGCTCGTCTTGAGCACAACGTGCTCGCCACTGTTCTGTTCGGCGTGCTAGCCGATCCGGATGGCCATCCGGGCGCGCTGTTCGCCTCAGTCGATGACGACGGGGTTGTGGTGGCCGCGGCGTTGCGTACGCCGCCGCGTCGCATGCTGAGTTCGGTCATGGACGGTGCGCTCGCCGATCGGCTGATCGAGGAGTGGCTGAGCGTCGATCCGGAGTTGCCCGGCGTGAGTGCCTCGGAGCCTGCCGCGTCGCATCTGGCGAGTGCGTGGGAGCGTGCTACCGGTGGCCGCGCGACGGTGGCGCTCAGCGAGGCGGTGCACCAGCTTCAGCGAGTGCTCGCGCCAGCACGTCCAGCCACAGGGGCTATGCGGCCCGCGGCCAGCAGCGATCGCACGCTCCTCGTGCGTTGGTTCGCTGAGTTCTCGCATGAAGCTGGCGTGTACGCCGGTGACGTCGGGCGCCTGGTAGACCGCCGCCTCGCAGGCGGTGGACTGTTCCTCTGGGAAGACCCCGAGCCAGTCTCAATGGTCGGCCTGCTGCCAGCGGTCGCGGCAGTAGTACGGATCGGGCCCGTGTACACGCCTTCCGAGTACCGCAACCACGGCTACGCCAGCAGCGCCGTCGCCGCCGCAAGCGCGCTCGCCCTCGCGGAGGGCGCTCATCGCTGCATGCTGCTCACCGACCTCGCCAACCCGACATCGAACCGCATCTACCAGGCACTCGGCTACGAGCGCTGCGCGGAATGGCGCGAGTACGACTTCAACGCCTGACCCGTGAAACACCCACGCGCGAACAGCGGGCGCCCAGCCTGTCCGGCTGTCCGGACTAAGATCGCGTCTGTGCTGGTTTCGGTAGCGCACGCGAGCAATGAGCCTGAGGCGACGATGATCCACGCCCAGCTCAGCGATGCTGACATTCCCAGCGTCGCAAAGGGCCCGATCACGCCGCAGCTGGGCATCGCCGGAGCGTGCGACATCTACGTCGAGGACCACCTCGCACCACGAGCGCGGGAGGTTCTCGCGACCCAATTCAGCGACGATGAACTGGCGCGGCTCAGCGACGAGGCCGGACGCGAATACGGCGCTTGACGCGTCTCGCGCCTGACGATCGCCGCATCGCCAGGCGATCCCTCCCACGCGAAGGGCAATGTGGGTTGGGGCTGTTCGCGTGACTGCTCTCGCTGGGCGAAGCGACAATGAAGCAAGTGCCGGCGCGTGCTCGTCGGTTGGCGTTGGCTCAGGGTTAGTCTCGTTGCCATGCAGCGAGTGCGGAGACGCGGCGTTGGTGGCTGACGACGCTGGGCTCGCGATGCCCCGCATCGTCAAGTCCGATGACGGCTTGATCTTGTTCGAGTCCGTCCGGCGCGCTGGTGGATGGCTCGAGGTACCAGACGTGGAGGCCGGCGTCTACGGCCCGGCATTCGATGCGCGGGGACGGCTCGTCGCGATCGAGCCACCGGTGCCGCTCTTTGGGCAACCGCGTGGTCTCTGGCGACTGCTCGGCCGGCACGGCCGCCCGTTGAATCGCGTCGTCGTCCGATCCGCCGAAGCCTTGCCGACACACCAGGAGGCGCTCATAAGCTTGCTCGAGTCAGCGCTGCCAGCGCCCGTCTCGCAGGAAGCTAGTCGGGACCTCGCCGAGCTTGTCACCCGAGCTGTCGAGCACGTCGGAGTCATCGAAGAGCCAGAACGACTCGTCGTCGCTCCGCGCGACGAGCAGCGGCCTACGCCCGGCTAGTTTCGGTTGGGTGGTTCGGGCACGCCGAGTTGTCGGCAGATTCCGCGGGCCGTCGGGGCTTTGATTTCGCGGTGTCGCGGGACGATGGTGCGCTGGCCGGACGCCGTGTTCTCCCACAGCTCGTGCCTAGCGGCTTGACGGACTAGAGAGCAGCCGTGATCAGCGAGATACCGCTCGAGATCGCGCTTCTTCACGCAGCGATCTCAACAGCCTCAACGAGCGCCCAACCGTGCTGAGGGATCTCCTCGCCACGTGCGCGGCGCTCCTCGAGCACCAACGCGATCGCCTCCCGGACCATCACTCGGGCGTCATCGAGACCCTCGCCCTGCGTCTGGACCTCAGGGAGCTCAGGAACATGGGCGTAAACCCAGCCTTCACCCGCATCCTCGTAGACCACGTTGAACTTCAGTGCGCTCATCCAAGCCAGCGTAGCGCCTCCCGGCGATACAACGCGCGACTTCACCCCGGCGCGATCGCATCCGCGGACACCCAACGCGCCCGCTCCCACAAATAGCGAGCGTGAGCAACCAGCCACCCCTCCCGCCCCCAACGCGCGACTAGCGAGCACGTTTGCCGTCTGCCCCTGGGCCGAAATCAGGAGGAGCGAGCGGACGAGTTCGCCGCACTCCCGCCGCTGGCCCGTTTCCCAACCAGTGCAGCGGATGAGCTGGACGCTGTCTTGAGGGTGTAGCGTCGCGTCGTGCGGTTGATTCGCCACGTCGTGGTTGGGCTCGGGTGTGTTGCTGGCGGACTATCGGTCGCGCTGGCAGGGTCCGCTCCAGCCGCCGCGGGGGATGGTGTTAGCGCGGCGTTTCAGCCGGCGGGCGCGAGTTTCGTATCGCCATCTACGGGCTTCGTGCTTGGCAGCGTCCGGTGCGTCTTGGGGATTCGCCCTGGGCAGCCGCTCCCGTGCAAGGCGGTTGTTGTGAGCACCGCCGACGCGGGCGAGAGCTGGCGCATGGTGTCTTCGCCGCCGATGGATCTGGAGCCTCCCGAGGGTGAGAGTGTGGGCTCTGCGGGGCCGCAGGTGAGGGCAGTCACGTTCGCCGATGCCCGCAACGGCTGGCTGTACGGGCCTGGGTTGTGGGCGACCCATGACGGCGGCGAGCACTGGACGCGCATCGCAATGAAGTTGCCAGTGCACGCTGTCGTCGTCAGCAGAGGCTGGGCGTACGCCGCTGGTTACAGCTACGGGAAGGATGAGCACTCACTGTTTCGTAGCCCGGTCGGGCGCAATGACTGGCGGCCAGTTGCCGCGCTGCCAACGACGCTCACCGTTTCCTCAGGGCTGTTGGCGGCGTCCTGCAACACCGTGTGGGCAGGTCTTCAGAGGGTGACATCCAGCTCTGTAGGGACAACTGAGTTGTGGCGGACGACCGACGGAACGCACTGGCAGCAAATCGGCAAACCGTGCCCGCACCACTTCAAGCCGCTGGTTAGCATGACCGCGACCGCTCCGAACGACCTCCTGATGTCATGTGGTGGCGTCGTCGTGTCCACTGATGGCGGCAGCCACACACGCGCGATCGGCCCGTCCCCAGCTGCCTTCGGCCGCCTTGGTGCGCCGGTCGGCCCGGTCGGTGCGCCGCCCGGCCAGCTACGGATCGTCGTGTACGCCTTCCCGATCGACACGGCCATGCCCGCCCCCCAGGGCGTGGGATGCGCAGCGAGCTCGCCCGGACCGTTAACGGCGGCCGCTCCTGGACCACCACCTCCTACTACGCAAACAGCCAAATCGGCTGGGCGGACCTTGAGTTCGTCAATTCCGCCGTCGGATGGGTGATACACGGGTATCAGGGCTGCCGCGTAGATCAGCTCCTGCGAACCACCAACGCAGGCGCAACCTTCAAGCCCGTACGCTTCTAGGCGCCAGCAACGCTGTCAGAATGCGCGAGGAGGGGCCTTCAGATCACCGCAGTTCGGGACCTCTTTCGGGACCTGGACTTGCGTGGGCAAGCATCCGCCCGGGCTAGGATCTGTCGGACGCTTGCGAGGATCACCGCATGTAGGCGCCGTACCCGACGCACGGAGGCCCGCGGTTAGCACGCTGGGTTTCGGCCGGCAACGTTTGCGCGCTCTACGTCTTCTCGCCGGTGGCCGGGTGCGGGGCGCATCGCGAGCCGTCACTTGGTGGCCATGATCGTGATACCCAACACGATGGCCCAGACGCACGCCACCAGGGAGGCAGTCGCGAGCAAGCCGTAGAGCACCGCGGCGCGAGGCCTGTTCGCGCGTCGGCGCTCCTGGGCTCGCGTTATCCCCACTACGGCGACGGCATAGACGACACACACGCCGATGCCTGCCAGCAGCGAAACGTAGACGACCTGGAGCAGCGCGTGAGTGTCGATGATCGCGCTCGCCAGGGTCATCGCGTTGCGTCAGCAGGCTGTGGAGTGAGCTTGTGCTCGCGGCGGATCAGCACCGCGAGGAGTCCCACGGCGCTCACCGTCGCGGCGATGACGAACGGTCCGAGCGCGCCGGAGCTGATGACGGTGCTGACAACGTAGGTACCTGCACCGACGGCAGCAGCTGTCGGCAGCGTGAGGATCCAGGCAATGGCGATGTTGCCCGCGAGGCCCCAGCGGACCGCCGACAGACGCTTACCCGCGCCAGCGCCGATTACTCCTCCCGCCACCACGTGCGTCGTCGAGAGCGGGTAGCCCACGTGCGAGGCGGCAAGAACGACGGCCGCGCCTGCGGTCTGCGCCGTGAAGCCCTGCGCGGGGTCCATCTTGATGATGCGCATGCCGAGCGTGCGGATGATGCGCCAGCCACCGACGTAGGTGCCGAGAGCGATCGCCGAGGCGGCGGTGATCACCACCCAGGTCGGGACCGCAACGTGGCTGGCCGGGATCGCTCCGTTGGCAACCAACGCCAAGGTGATGACGCCCATCGTCTTCTGCGCGTCGTTCGTCCCGTGCGCAAGCGAGAGCATCGCACCAGAGAACAGCTGGCCCGCGCGGAAGCCCCGGCTCGCGGGCCCTGGCCGCAGGCGCGCCGTGAGACGGTAGGTCAGGACGATCGCGATGGCGGCCACCGCGAAGGCCAACAGTGGAGCGAGCATCGCCGGGACCACCACCTTTCCGAGCAGGCCGTCGAAATGCACCGCGCTGGCCCCCTTCGCGGCGAGCATCGCGCCGACAACGCCCCCGATAAGAGCGTGCGAGGAGCTCGATGGCAGCCCGACGTACCACGTCGCGACGTTCCAGAGAGCTGCGCCAATCAGTCCTGCAAAGACGATCGGCAGCGTGACCGCGCCCGCTGCCACTATGCCCGTGGCGATCGTGGCAGCGACCTTGAGCGAGATGAAGGCTCCCACGAAGTTGAGCGCAGCCGCCATCGTGACCGCGGCGCGCGGTGGTATCGCTCGCGTCGATATTGAGGTGGCGACGACGTTCGCCGTGTCGTGAAAGCCGTTTGTGAAGTCGAAAGCGAGCGCTGTAACGATAACCAGCGTGAGCAGTGCGTCGCTGTGCATCTATGCGTTCTTGATCACGACGCCCTCGACGAGATAGGCAGCGCGCTCCGTCGAGTGGATCGCTGCCCCGAGGCGCTCGTAGATGTCCTTCCAGCGGATTACGACCATCGGATCGGTGCCCGCCTCGAACAGGGCGCCGACTGCGTCGCGCACGATCCGGTCCCCCTCGTTTTCCAGCCGGTGGACCTCCACGGTGTAGGTGCTGATGTCTCTGAAGCCGCGCAGCCGTTTGAGCGCCTGCGCGAGCTGCCGGGTCGCCTGGACAAGGATCGTTGCGAGCTGTTGCGCCTGCACGGTGGGCGCTTCGACCTTGTAGACGCCGAGGTAGTCCGCAGCCTCATCCGTGAAGTCGACGACATCGTCGAGCGACGACGCGAGCTGGAGGATGTCCTCGCGGTCGATCGGCGTGACGAAAGTCTGGTTCAGTCGATTGATTAGCTCGTGAACGATCTGATCCCCCGAGTCCTCGCACTCCCTGATCGAATCTGCGAGCTGGCGCTCGTCAGGGTAGGTCGCGATCAACCGTTCAAGCAGCTCGGCGGCGCGCACCAGGTTCTCCCCGGCACGTTCGAACAAGACGAAGTACTCGCGCTCATTGGGCGCGAGCAGCTTGGCAAGGCTGGGCATCATGCCGTCCTTAGTAGAGCAGACGCCGAAAGCATCCCTCCATCAGCCCGGAGGCGGTGTAAAGGTCCTGTGAAAGTTTCGTATTCGTGTCATGGCGCCAGTGGCGCAGGCCTCATGCCCGCCGCACCGGGACGGCTGGTGTCACGCGCCAGGACGGCAGCGTGGCGGCGAGGTCCTGGGGCTCGCTGGCGCGGCTCGGGGCGGCGCCGTTCGTCCCTGCCCGCAAAGGCTAGGCCGCCGGGCTGTTCCCGGAGCCGTCCGCGTACATCAGCGAGCCTGGGGTGGTGAGCGTCCCGCCGGTCTCCAGCAGCGTCTTCAGTCCCGAGAGGATCATCGGCCAGCCGCCGTAGAGCTGCTCGTTCGCGTCGGCGCCCAGCTGGTCGTGGGTCACCGTCAGGTGGCAGGAGTCGCCGATCGGCTCGATCTCCCAGATGACGCGTGACGTCGCCTCACGCTTCACGTCCTCGCCCCACAGGGCGTTGAAGCTCTGCACCAGCCGGCGCGGCGGGTTCACCTCAAGGTTCTCACCCGCAGCGATCAAACCGGGCGCCTTCGGATTGGGGGCCTCATAGCGCGAGCCCGGCGTCCAGTCGGACTCGATGCCAACGCCGAAGTTGTACTTGCGCCGCAGCTCGCTGGTCGTGATCGCCTCCCAGAGCCGCTCTGGGGTCGTCTTGATATAGATCTCGAACACCTTCTCCACCATTTCCTCCAATCGTTGGCTGGCCTCGCTGAGCGCCGCAGCCCAGAGCTCGGCGTACTAGCTCACCACCGGTCGTGGACCAAGCGGATCGGGACAGCTTTGCGAAGTTTCGTCGAGCGCTGCTAGAGCGTCAACGCGGCGTTGATCCGGCTGCCGCTGAGATAGCGCTGCTCCGATCGGTCCAGCTTGTCGTGGTCGTAGTAGCGCCTGGCCCACCACGAGTCGGCCCGCGCCAGGCGGGTGGCGGCGAGCAGGGCTGGAATGCCGAACAGCACGAAGAGGCCGACGAGGCTGAGGGCGTACCGCCCCTTCAGGCAGCCGACAACGACGAACGGGAGCATCACGATCCAGAACACAACCAGGGGACTCATGCTGCTGCCATCTTAGGCGGAACGTGTCGAGAGGCCGCTTGTCCACAGCTATGCTGCCGCAACGTGAACGATGCCAACTCGCACAGCGACGAGATCCAGCTGCGCGCGCTGACCAAGTCGTTCCGCGGGCCGGAGGGTCCCGTTCGCGCCGTGCGCGGCATCGATGTGACGATCCCGCGTGGTCAGACGGTCGCGCTGCTCGGGCCTAACGGCGCCGGGAAATCGACGACGATCGACATGCTGCTCGGCCTCACGCACCCGAACAGCGGCAGCGTGTCGCTGTTCGGCCGTAGCGCAAGCGAGGCGATCGCCGCCGGGATGGTCGGCGCGATGCTCCAGACCGGCTCGCTGATCCAGTACCTGTCGATCCGCGAGGTCGTGACGATGATCGCCTCGATGCACCCGAACTCGCTCGACGTCGACGACGTGCTCAAACGCACCGGACTCGAGGCGAAGGCGAATCGGCGCACGCAGAAGCTGTCGGGCGGCGAGACCCAGCGCGTCCGCTTCGCGCTTGCGCTCGTCAGCAACCCCGATCTGCTCGTGCTCGACGAGCCGACCGTCTCGATGGATGTCGAAGGCCGCCGCGAATTCTGGGATGCGATGCGTTCGTTCGCGGCGAGCGGGAAGACCGTCCTCTTCGCAACGCACTACCTCGAGGAGGCCGACGCCTACGCCGACCGCGTCGTGCTGATGGCCCACGGCCAGGTCGTCGCGGACGGGCCGCCGGGCGAGATCAAGGCTCGCGTTGGGGCGCGGACGATCAGGGCAACGCTCGAAGACGCGCAACTCGACGACCTCGCCGCACTGCCCGGCGTCGCCAGCGCAGACCGCCGCGGAGAGGCCGTCGTGCTCAGCTGCGCGGACTCAGACAGCGCGATCCGCGCCTTGCTCGAGGCCTACCCGCAAGCGCGTGACATCGAGATCACTGGCGCGGCGCTCGAGGACGCGTTCCTCGAGCTGACCGCCGGGAGCGAGGAATGACCGGGCTCATATACATGCGCTACGAGCTGCTGCGCTCGCTACGGAACCGGCGCTTCTTCTTCCTGTCGCTCGGTTTCCCGCTGATCCTGTTCTACGTGATCGCCAGCCCGTACCGCCACGTCCACAACTACGACGGCACAGGGATCTCGCTGCCGCTCTACTACATGGTCGGACTGGCAGCGTTCGGCTCGATGATGGCGATCGTCTCGAACGGGTCGCGGATCGCTGCCGAGCGCCAGATCGGCTGGACGCGCCAGCTGCGACTCACGCCGCTGAGCACTCGAGCCTACTTCCGCGCGAAGGTCGCGACCGGCTACATGATGGCGCTGATCGCCCTGGCGCTGCTGTTCGCTGCCGGCGCGTCGCTAGGGGTCAGCATGCCGGCGCAGCGCTGGCTCGAGATGGCCGGGCTGATGCTCGTCGCGCTGCTGCCGCTCGCGGCGCTCGGGATCGCGCTCGGGCACCTGCTCAACGTCGACTCGCTCGGACCTGCAACCGGCGGCGTCGTGTCGCTGCTGGCCCTGCTCAGCGGAACCTGGTTTCCGATCGGTAGTCACGGCTTCCTGCACGACCTTGCGCAATTCCTGCCGTCCTACTGGCTGGTGCAGGCCAGCCACATCGGGCTGCACGGACATGCCTGGTCCAGCATGGGCTGGATCGTGATCGCCGCATGGACCGCAGTGCTCACGCTCGCCGTGCGCTACGCCTTCCAGCGCGACACCCAGCGCGTCTAGAGCGTCACCGACCCGTCGTCGTGCAGTGTCCAGTGCGGGTTGTGGGCGACCTCCCAGGGATGCCCGTCGGGGTCGACGAAGATGCCCGAGTAGCCGCCCCAGAAGGCCTTGGTGGCAGGACGCGTGATCGTCGCACCCGCGGCGACGGCGTCAGCTAGCACGGCGTCCACCTGCTCCGGCGAGGCGACGCTGTGGGCCAGCGTCACGCCGCCCCAGCCGCCGCCGTCGGACACGCCACTGTCAGCGGCGAGTTCGGCACGGTCCCACAGGGCGGCGATTAGACCGCCGGCCTGGAGGAAGACGATCTCGGCGCCCGGCTCTGCCTCCGTTCGCCAGCCGAGCCGCTCATAGAACGCTCGCGCGCGTCCCAGGTCGCTGACGCCGAGTGTGATCAGGCTGACGCGCGGCTCCACGACGGCAATTTTGTCAGTCGCGATGTCGCGCTAACCTCGCGGACGTCGCCGTGCACGGTACGCCCGAGATAGCGAGCGCAAAGCCGAGTCGTCCTGGATGGGCGGCCCTGGCGCTCCTCGGCGGCATGGCGATCGGCATCGCTGGCTATCTGGTCGCGCGAGCCGGACGTTCGTCTCGCTCGGCGTGCCAGATCGCGCGTTTCTACTACTGGTCGTCCCGCCAGCTGAACAGCGCGTTCCACGCCACGGTCTACCGGGTGGCCGCGCGGCCGCCAAGCTGCAGCTCGGCGAGCCTGCATTACGACCTCGGGATCGCGTTGACCGTGCTCGGAGCGGTGCTCGCGCTGATCGCGCTCATCACCCTGCTCATTCGCAGCCGCCGCGCAACCGCAGCCGGCACGCCGTGGGCAACCCAGCGCGCGGCGGCCTCCGCGGCGAGGTGGCTCGACGCGCACCTGCCGGGACGCAGGGGCCCTGAGCCACGGATTCGCCCGGGGTTCGTGACCGTGCTCGCGTTGGTCGCACTGGTCGGGGCAGTGGTTGGCGCGGACGCCGCCTGGCGCAACTACTACAACCAGCAGGAGCTCAGCGCGCAACTGCGCAACTACGACCGCGCAGCCGCCGCACTGGCCAGCGTGCAACTGCCCGCGACGATGCACCGGGAGCCGAGCGCGAACTGTGGTAATCCGCTATGCGCCCGAAGCGCGCTGCCGCCGCGTGCCCTCCAGCCGTTCCTGCGACGGTTCCTGCACGGCGCTCCGGAGCCCGGCGAAACAGCGGGGGATTGCCAGAGGCTCATGGCGCTTGGCATTGCCGGGTGTGCCGTGACCGTCAACGGAGAATATGACGGCTACCCCACTGTCGGGTTGGTATTCCCGCACATGTTGATCGTCAGGCACGGACACCCACCGCAAGGAGCGATACGGGATGTACGCAACCACGAGATCTTCTTCTTGGGCAGCGACATCTGGATCGGACCAGTCCTGGTGGAGTACGAGGGCAACTAGGCGGCGTACGACACGCTCGCGAGATACAGGCCATGCGCCGGCGCGGTGCGGCCGGCTTCGCTGCGCGGGGCACCTTCGAGCAGCGCGGTGAACTGCTCAACGCTGCGCGTGTCACCTGCGACCTCGAGCATCGTGCCGACCAGCACGCGAATCATCTGGCGCATGAAGCTGTCGGCCTCGGTCCAGAACTCCAAGGAAGCTCCGTCCTCACGCCACTCAGCGCGGAGCACGTCACGCTCGAAGCGCTTGTGTTCTGTCTCGGTCGGAGTGAACGCAGTGAAGTTGTGCCTGCCAACCAGGGCTGCTGCGCAGGCCTGGAGCGCGTCACGATCTAGCGCACGCGGGACGTGGAGCGCGCGGCCGTGCTCGAAGGGGGAGCGCTGCGGCGCGGTGTACAGGCGGTAGCAGTAGGTGCGGCTCGTCGCGCTGTGGCGGGCATCGAAGTCGGGGGGCATCGGCTCGCTCGAAACGACCGCGATGTCGTCCGGGAGCAGTGCGTTCAGGCGCCTGGGGTCGACCGCCTCATGGCGGTAGCTCGCGACCTGAGCCCAGGCGTGAACGCCCGCGTCCGTCCTGCCAGCGACCGTCGTCGATACCGGTTCGCCGAGGATCGTGCTGAGCGCGCGCTCCAGCTCCTCCTGCACCGTGCGCAAAGCAGGCTGCCTCGCCCAGCCGGCGAAGCCGGCCCCGTCGTAGGCCAGCGTGAGCTTCGTTACCTGCACGCCAGCACCTTACGTCGTGAAGATCGACGGCCGCGACCCGCACAGACCGCCCCAAATAATCGTCGACGTCAGGCGACCAGCTCGAGGAAGACCATCTCCGTCGAGTCGCTCTGGCGGGGGCCGAGCTTGATGATGCGGGTGTAGCCGCCCGGGCGACCCTCGAAGCGGGGGGCGACGACCTCGAACAGCTTGTGCACGGCGAACTTGTCCTGGCCGAGCGCCGACAGCGCCTGGCGGCGGGCGTGGAGGTCACCACGCCGGGCGAGCGTGATCAGCTTCTCGATCTCCGGCTTGACCGCCTTGGCCTTGGCCTGGGTCGTCGTGATCCGCTCGTGCTCGATGACCTCTTTGGTGAGGTTCATCAGCAGCGCCTTGCGGTGCGCCGAATCGCGGCTGAGCTTGTGGCGTTGTTTCTGATGGCGCATGGCGGGCGCTGGCTAGTCGTCGCGGAGGTTTAGGCCGCGGGCGTCGAGCGTCTCGATGACCTCGTCGATCGACTTCTTGCCAAAGTTCGGGATCGCGTTCAACTCCGCCTCGGATTTCGAGATCAAATCGCCGACCGTCTGGATGCCGGCGCGCTTGAGGCAATTGTACGAGCGGACGCCGAGCTCGAGCTCCTCGATCAGGATGCCCCACTCCTCGCCCTGCATCACGAGCGGGGTCACGCCGCCGACGCCGCCGAGCCCGCCGTCGAGCTGGCCGGCCGGACCGGCGCGCAGCTCCTCGACGCGATCCTCGTCGGTGAAGATCGCCAGCTGGGAGATCAGCAGCTCGGCCGCCTCGCGCAGTGCCGCGGCCGGCTCGACCGAGCCGTCCGTCTCGATGTCGAGCGTGAGCTTGTCGAAGTCGGTGCGCTGGCCGACGCGGGCCTGCTCGACGGCGTAGGCGACGCGACGCACCGGGGAGAAGATCGAGTCGATCGGGATCACGCCGATCGGCTGGTCCGGCGACTTGTTGTCCTCCGCCGGGCGGTAGCCGCGGCCGCGACCGATCGTCAGGTAGAACTCGAGCCGGGCCTTCTTGTCGAGCGCCGCGATGTGGACGTTGGGGTTGAGGATCTCGACGCCTGACGGCAGGTCGATGTCCGCCGCGGTGATGTCGCCGGGACCGGTTGCTACGAGCGCCGCCTCGATCTCGGTTGCGTCGGAGTGCATCCGGCAGACGATGCCCTTGAGGTTGAGCACGATGTCGGTGACGTCCTCCTTGACCCCGGTGATCGTCGAGAACTCGTGCGCGACCCCCTCGATCCGTACGCTCGTCACTGCCGCGCCCGCCAGCGAGGACAGCAGCACGCGGCGCAGCGAGTTGCCAAACGTGTAGCCGAAACCACGGTCGAGCGGCTCGATGACGAACGTGCCACGGTTCTCCTCGACGGATTCGCTCGTGATCCGGGGGATTTGAAAGTCAAGCATCGGGGTCCTAACGTCGTCGTGTTCGAGAGCTCGCGGCCCGCGCGTGCGCCGGCGTGCGAGATGTGGGGCGTCTTGCTACCTGGAGTACAGCTCGACGATGAGCTGCTCCTGCACGGGCGCTGCGACCTCACGGCGCTCCGGCTTGCGCAAGACCTTTGCGGTCAGCCCGTCGTGATCGGCTTGCAGCCAGGCGGGCACCTGGCCCGTCAGCTCGGTGGCTTCACGGATCACCTGCTGTGCCTTCGTCCCCGCCTTCACCGCGATCACGTCGCCAGGACGAACCTGGTAGCTCGGGATGTCAACGCGACGACCGTTCACGGTCCAGTGGCCGTGGCGCACCAGCTGGCGCGCCTGGCGGCGTGAAGCTGCAAAGCCGAGCCTGACCAGCACGTTGTCGAGGCGGCACTCCAACAGCGTCAGCAGGTTCTCGCCGGTAATGCCCGGCTGGCTCGAGGCCTTTACGTAGTAGTTGTGGAACTGGCGCTCGAGCAGCCCGTAGTAGCGGCGGGCCTTCTGCTTCTCGCGCAGCTGCAGGCGGTACTCGCTCTGCTTCTGGCGGCCGCGGCCGTGCTCGCCCGGCGGATACGCGCGGCGCTCGACGCCGCATTTGTCGGTCAGGCAGCGCTCACCCTTGAGGAACAGCTTCTGGCCCTCGCGGCGGCACTGCTTGCATTGGGGGGAGGTGTCTCTGGCCATCGCGCTCGCTCTCCGCTTCTAGACCCGGCGCCGCTTGCGCGGGCGGCAGCCGTTGTGGGCCTGGGGGGTGACGTCCTTGACGACCGTGACCTCGAGGCCCGCCGCCTGGAGCGAGCGGATCGCGGTCTCGCGACCCGAGCCCGGCCCCTTGACGAAGACCTCGACCTTCTGCAAGCCCTGCTCGATGCCCTTGCGCGCAGCGGCATCGGCGGTGACCTGTGCGGCAAACGGGGTCGACTTGCGCGAGCCCTTGAACCCGGCGCCGCCGGCTGACTCCCAGGCGATCACGTTGCCCTGCTGGTCGGTGAGCGACACGATCGTGTTGTTGAACGACGTCTTGATATGCGCCTGCCCGATCGGGATGTTCTTCTTGACCTTGCGCCGGCCGCGCGCGGGACGCCTCGGAGCCGGCATTACTTCTTACCGGCCTTCTTCTTGCCGGCAACCTGCATGCGCTTCGGTCCCTTGCGCGTGCGGGCGTTGGTCTTGGTGTTCTGGCCGCGAACCGGCAGGCCGCGACGATGTCGCATGCCGCGGTAGCAGCCGATCTCGGTCAGCCGCTTGATGTCCTGCGAGTACTCGCGACGCAGGTCGCCCTCGACTGTGAGCTGCTGGTCGATCGCGTCACGCAGCTTCGCAACCTCCTCTTCGGTGAGGTCGCGCACGTAGGTGTCGGCGGAGATGTCGAGCTCTGCGAGCAGCTTCCCCGATAGCGGACGGCCGATCCCGAAGATGTAGGTGAGGCCAATCTCGACGCGCTTGTTCAGCGGGAGATTGACGCCAGCGATTCGTGCCATCGACGCGCTACCCCTGCCGCTGCTTGTGACGGGGGTTCTTGCAGATGACCAGCACGTTGCCGTGGCGCCGGATGATCTTGCACTTCTCGCACATCGGCTTGACCGACGGTCGTACCTTCATGGTCCCTTTCGGATGAGTCCGGACGGGTTGGCTCTGGCTGCCGTTACGGCCCCCGCTACCACCCGCGGATTGCGCACAAAACAGCCCGGGTCAGCTCACCCGAGCGCGACCGCCAATGTTAGCAACTGGGGCACCACCCTCGTCGGCACGGTGCCAGGGCGTCAGGATCCGCGGGCCCTCCGCGGTGATCGCAACCGTGAACTCGAAGTGCGCGGCCAGCGATCCGTCCTTGGAGTAGATCGCCCAACCGTCACCGCCCGCTCGCACCTCCGGCGATCCCGTGGTGATCATCGGCTCGATCGCCAGCACCATGCCCTCCTGCAGGCGCGGGCCGGTGCCCGGCTCGCCGTAGTTGGGAATCTGCGGGTCCTCGTGCATGTCGCGCCCGACGCCGTGTCCGACGAGCGCACGCACGACAGACAGCCCCTCAGCCTCGACGCTCGCCTGGATCGCGTGCGACACGTCGCCGAGACGATTGCCGAGCACGCACTGCTCGATGCCGCAGTGCAGTGATCGCTCGGTCGACTCCAGCAGGTGGGCGACGATCGCGCTCGGCGGCCCAACCGAGACGGTGCGCGCCGCGTCGGCGACCCAGCCGTCGAGCGTCACGCCAACATCGATCGAGAGGATGTCCCCGTTCGCGACTTTGTAGCTACCTGGGATGCCGTGAACGATCATCGAGTTCGGGGATGCGCAGATCGAGCCGGGGAACCCGCGGTAGCCCTTGAAGGTCGGGACGGCGCCCTGCGAGCGGATGTACTTCTCGGCCACCTCGTCGAGCTCGGCCGTGGTCACCCCGGGGCGGACCTGGCGCTCGACGAGTTGCAATGTGCGGACGAGGATCGCGCCGGCGGCGGCCATCGCGTCGATCTCCGCGGGCGACTTGCGGATGATCACAGCTCATCCTCGAGACGCAGCGTCGCGATCGTCGCGCGGATGTGGGCATGGACTTCGCTCGGCGAACGCGTCCCGTCAAAGCGGCGCAGCAGCCCGAGCTCCTCGTAGTAGTCGATCAGTGGCTCGGTCTGTTCGTGATAGACGACGAGACGCTTGCGAACGGTCTCCTCGCGGTCGTCCTCGCGCTGGATCAGCTCGGAGCCGTCGATGTCGCAGTGGCCCTCGTGCTTTGGCGGATCGAAGTCGACGTGATAGACGCGGCCCGTCTTGCGGCTCACGCGGCGGCCGCTGATCCGCTTGACGAGGAGATCGTCCGGGACGTCGATCAGCAGCACGGCAGTGAGACGGCGCTCGCTCGCGCCAAACTCGGCGGCGAGCGCGTCCGCCTGCTCGGTGGTGCGTGGGAAGCCGTCAAGCAGGAACCCGTCGCGCGCGTCATCCTCACCGAGCCGCTCGAGGATCACCGCGATGATCACCTTGTCGGGCACCAGCCCGCCCGAGTCCATGTACCGCTTGGCTTCGCGGCCGAGCTCGGTCTCGTGCTCGACGGCGGCGCGCAGAATGTCACCGGTCGCGATGTGCGGTATGCCGAAGTCCTCGGTCAGCCGGGCTGCTTGCGTGCCCTTGCCCGCACCGGGCGGCCCGACCAGGATGAGGTTCAGTTCGGCCATGATGAATGCGCTTGTTGCGCCCGCGCAGGCGCACGAGTGCCTGACAAGACTACCCCGCCTAGGTTTTCAAGAACCCCTCGTAGTTGCGCATCATCAGCTGCGCCTCCAGCTGCTTCATCGTGTCGAGGGCGACGCCGATGACGATGATGATCGACGTGCCGCCGAAGTTGAACGTCACCCCGGTTCGCGCGTAGACGATCGTTGGGAGCACAGCTATCCCTGCGAGGTACAGCGCGCCTGGGAAGGTGAGCCGTGCGAGGATCCGGTCGAGGAACTCAGCCGTCGGCCGGCCGGGCCGCACACCTGGGATGAAGCCGCCGTACTTCTTGAGGTTGTCGGCCTGGTCGACCGGATTGAACGTCACCGCGGTGTAGAAGTACGTGAAGACGATGATCAGCAGCGCCTCGCCGACGATGTAATGCCAGCCGCTCGGCGAGAAGAAGTCCGCCATCTGCTGCGACCAGTGGCTGCGAATCAGCTCGCCGACAGTCGGCGGAAAGGCCATCAGCGAGGCCGCGAAGATGACCGGGATGACGCCCGCCATGTTCACCCGCAGCGGAAGGTAGGTCTGGCCGCCGGCGGTCATGCGGCGGCCGATCACGCGCTTCGCGTACTGCACGGGGATCCGTCGCTGGCCCTCCTGGACGAAGACGACCGCCGCCACGACGGCGAGGACCAGGAACGGCAGCACCACCTTGAAGACCTGGTTGTTGGATGTGTACCAGGTGTCCGCGGCACCCGGAAGACGTGACACGATCGAGGCGAAGATCATCAGCGAGATCCCGTTGCCGATCCCGCGCTGCGTAATCAGCTCGCCCATCCACATCACCAGCACGGCGCCCGCCGTGAGCGACATCACGATCAGGAAGATGTGCTGTATGTCGAAGTGCGTGATGACGGGGTTCGTGGTGCTGCCGAGCGAGTGGAACAGGAACACGTAGCCGATCGACTGGGCGAACGCGAGACCGACTGTGAGATAGCGCGTGTACTGGGTGATCCGCGCCTGACCCACCTCGCCCTCCTTGGAGAGCTTCTCGAGCGAGGGCACGACGACCTGCAGCAGCTGCAGGATGATCGAAGAGGTGATGTAGGGCATGATCCCCAGCGCGAACACCGCCATCTGCGACAGCGCACCGCCGGAGAACAGGTTGAGGAAGCCGAGGATGCTCGAGGAGCCGGCCACCGAACCCGACAGCGCCTTGGCAGCGCTCGCGTTGATGCCCGGCGCCGTTAGGTTCGCACCGAAGCGATAGAGGCCCAGCATCAGCGCGGTGAACGCAATCTTCTTGCGGATCGCCGGAACCGACAGCGAGGTCAGGATGGTGTTGAGCATCGAAGGGCAGTCTAGGGGCCGATGCCGGTCCGGCGGATCAGGTCTCGACGAGCACGCAGCTGCCGCCGGCAGCCTCGATGCGCTCACGGGCCGTCTTGCTAAAGGCGTGCGCGTGGACCGTCAGGACCTTCGTGAGCTCGCCACGCGCGAGGATCTTCACGGGCACCTGCTTGCGGGTGCCGAGACCCGCCGCACGCAGCAGCTCGAGCGTCACCTCTGAGCCGGCATCGAAGCGTGCCTCCAGGTCGGCAAGGTTGACCGGCTGGGTGTGCGTACGGAACGGCTCGAACGGCATCGACTGCTTCTTGTGCGGCCCGCGCAGCTTGCGCATCCGCATGTGGATCGGCATCTGGCCGCCCTCGAAGCGGGCGCGATCCTTCGCGCCGGAGCGCGATCCGTAGCCGTTGTGGCCGCGACCCGAGGTCTTGCCGGTGCCCGACCCCGCCCCGCGGCCAACGCGCTTGCGCGGGCGGCGGCTTCCAGGAGCGGGGCGCAGCGAGTGCAGGCCGATCCGCTCATTGGCCGGGACCGGCGGCTTCGCTTCGGCCTCCGGTTCGCTCCTTGGCGCTGACGCGGGAGGAGTCATCGCTTAGCCGCGGCGTCTTCGCTGATACGCACGAGGTGGCGAACGGCGTGCAGCATGCCACGCGCCTGCGGGGTGTCAGCAACCTCGACGGTATGCCCGATCCGGTGCAGGCCGAGCGAGCGCAGCGTTGCGATCTGGGCCTTGTTGGAGCCGTTGCGCGAACGCTCCTGGGTGACGCGGATCGTGGCGCTCCCGCGCGCCCGGCCACCAGCTGGACGACCTTGGGATGCGGGGCTCACGCGCCCACCGTGTCGACGGGCGCCTCGCGCTTGTCGGCCAGCCCGAGGACCTGCGCGACGGACAGGCCGCGCAGCTCGGCCACCTCGAGCGGCGTGCGCAGGCCCTTCAGCCCGTCCACGGTCGCCTTGACGAGGTTGATCGGGTTCTGCGAGCCAAGGCTCTTAGAAAGGATGTCGTGGATCCCTGCGAGCTCGAGCACCGCGCGCACGCCGCCGCCGGCGATGACGCCGGCACCGGGTGCGGCCGGCTTGAGGAACACGCGTCCGGCGCCAAACACGCCGATCGTCTCGTGGGTGATCGTCGAGCCGTGCTTGGGCACGCGGAAGAGCGACTTCTTCGCCTGCTCGACGCCCTTCTGGATCGCGAGCGGAACCTCGTTCGCCTTGCCGTAGCCGACACCGACGATCTCCTTCTCGTCGCCCACGACGACAAGCGCCGTGAACGAGAAGCGCCGGCCGCCCTTGACGACCTTGGCGACGCGATTGATCTCGACGACGCGCTCCTGGAGATCCAGGCCGGCCGAGCTGACTGTTCTATCGATGCGCATGATTGGACGGGGTAGCGTACCAGCGGCCCTAGAACCGCAGGCCGCCTTCGCGCGCTCCCTCCGCGAGCGCCTTGACCTGGCCGTGGTAGCGATAGCCACCACGATCGAACACTGCGCCGTCGATACGCGCAGCCTTTGCCCGCTCTGCCAGAAGCTCACCGGCGCGCGTGGCGCGTGGCATCGGAGCCAGCGTACGCAGCTCCGGCTCGGTCCAGCTCACCGAGGCCAGCGTCCGTGCGGCGACATCGTCGATCAGCTGGGCAGAGATGCCTCGGTTCGAGCGGAAGACGGAGATGCGCGGCCGCTCGGCGGTGCCGGAGACCTTCGCGCGCACGCGCCTGCGGCGGCGGAGGCGGCGGGCCTCGTTGGTTGTCACCGACATGATGTGGTCCTCATGCTCGCTTACCGACCTTGCGGGCGACGATCTCGCCCTCATAGCGAATGCCCTTGCCCTTGTAGGGCTCCGGCGGGCGCTGCTTGCGGATCGTGGCCGCAGTCTCGCCGACCTGCTGCTTGGAGATCCCGCGCACGATCACACGCGTCGGCGCTGGCACCTCGAACTCGATGCCGTCGGGCGCCGGAACGCTGACGGGGTGCGAGAAGCCGAGCGCCAGCTCGAGGTCGCGGCCCTTCAGCTGCGCACGGTAGCCGACGCCCTGAATCTCAAGCCGCTTCTCGTAGCCGTCAGTGACGCCGATCACCATGTTTGCGACCAGCGTGCGAACGAGGCCGTGGAGCGCGCGATGCTCGCCACGGTCGGTCGGTCGCGTGACGACGATCCGGTCATCCTCTTGCGCGACCGTGATGTCACGGGGGATCCGCTCGGACAGCGCCCCCTTCGGGCCGCTGACGCTGACGAGCAGCGGCTCGATCGTGACCTCAACACCGCTTGGAAGCGGAATCGGCGCCCTACCGATGCGCGACATTCACCACACCTCCGCGACGATCTCGCCACCGACGCCCGCAGCGCGAGCTTCGTGGCCGGTCATCACACCCTGCGAGGTGGAGACGATCGCCGTTCCCATCCCGCCCTGGACACGCGGGATGTGCTTGGCATCGACGTAGGCCCGGCGGCCGGGACGCGACACCCGACGCAGGCCCGAGATGGCTGAGCGGCGCGACTCGTCGTACTTGAGCTGAATCTCGAGCACCTCGCCGGGCGCGCCGGTCGCGGGCGTGATCGTGAACGTGTCGATGTAGCCCTGTTCGGCAAGGATCCGTGCAAGCTCGGCCTTCTGGCGCGATCCGGGCATCAGCACCGTCTCGTGCGAGGCGTGAATCGCGTTGCGGATCCTCGTGAGGAAATCGGCGATCGGGTCTGTCATCGACATGCTTGGGCTCCAGCTACCAAGAGGATTTCGTCATGCCGGGAATCTGGCCTTGATGCGCCATCTCGCGCAGGCAGATCCGGCACAGGCCGAACTTGCGGTAGACCGCGCGCGCGCGACCGCAACGGTGGCAGCGGCTGTATGCGCGGGTCTTGAACTTTGGCGGTCGCGCCTGGCGGACGCGCTGTGAGGTCTTTGCCACTTAGGACTCCTCCGCAGTTGGTTCGTCGCTCTGCGACGAACCAACTTCGTCGTCGGGCTGAGCGGCCGGGGTGTTGGTCGCATCCGTGCTGTCGGGAGTTTCGTCTGGGTCGGCGGACATCGTTTCGGAGCTCTGCTGCGCAACGAGATCCTCCTGGGGCTCAGCAATCTCGTCGGTCGCCGCGTCGGCGGCGTCGGCGATCTCCTCCTGCGCGTCGGCCTCGGCCTTGGCCGCTTGCTTGGGGGCGGGCGTGCCGGCTGGCGCGGCTGGCACCGGCGCCGCCGCCTCGGGCTCCGGGTCGCCGGGGAGCGTAGGGCGGCCCTCGTGGGCGAACGGGAAGCCGAAGGCGTCGAGCAGCGCGAATGCTTCGAGGTCGCTGGTTGCACTCGTCGTGATCGTGATGTCGAGCCCGCGGACCTGGTCGACCGTGTCGTAGTCGATCTCGGGGAAGATGATCTGCTCGCGGACACCCATCGAGTAGTTGCCGCGCCCGTCGAATGCACGCGGGTTGAGACCGCGGAAGTCGCGGATCCGCGGAATCGCAACGGACATCAGGCGGTCAAGAAACTCGTAGCTGCGCTCACCGCGCAGCGTCACCGACACGCCAACAGGCATGCCTTCGCGGAGCTTGAAGTTGGCGATCGACTTGCGAGCGCGACGCACGTTGGGGCGCTGCCCGGCGATCGTGGCCAGCTGCTCGGTCGCGGCATCGATCACCTTCGAGTCCTGCTTGCCGTCGCCGACACCCATGTTGAGCGTGATCTTCTTGATCACGGGTGCCTGCATCGGCGAGGAGTAGCCGAAACGCGCCAACAATGACGGCCGGATCTCGCTTTCGTAGCGTGCCTTGAGGCGTGCCGTGTCGGTCTTGGTCTGCGGCTTGGTCTCAGCAGTGGTCTTGGTCTTGGTCTTCGTAGCCATCAGTCGAGCCTCGACTTCGAGCGACGAGCTATGCGCAAGCGGTGGCCGTCCTCGCGCTCGACACCGACGCGCGTCGGCTTGTGATCCTTGGGATCGAGCAGCGCGACGTTGGAGACGTGGATCGGGCCTGGACGCTCGATCACGCCGCCGACGGACTCGGCGCGCTGGGCGCCGGCAACCTGGCGGGGACGCTCGTGGCGCTTGATCATGTTGAGGCCCTCGACGTAGACGCGCTGCTTCTTCGGTTCGACCTTCGTCACCCGGCCGATCTTGCCGCGGTCCTTGCCACTGATCACCATCACCCGATCGTCGCGGCGGATGTTCATCAGAGCACCTCCGGCGCGAGCGAGACGATCTTCATGAAGTTCCGTTCGCGCAGCTCACGGGCCACGGGGCCGAAGATGCGCGTGCCACGCGGGTTGTTCTGATCGTCGATGATCACCGCGGCGTTCTCGTCGAAGGCGATGTAGGTGCCGTCAGCGCGACCGAAGGACTTCTTCGTGCGCACGATGACCGCGGTGACGACCTCCCCCTTCTTGACGGTCCCCTGCGGCGTCGCATTCTTGACGGTCGCGGTGATGACATCCCCGACGTGGGCGTAGCGCCGCCGCGACCCTCCCTTGACGCGGATGCAGAGAATCTCACGGGCGCCGGTGTTGTCCGCGACGCGCAGTCGTGTCTCGTTCTGAATCACCGTGCTCGCTCCAGGATCTCGGCGAGACGCCAACGCTTGGTCGCTGACAGAGGACGCGTCTCGATCAGCTTGACGAGGTCGCCCTCGTGCGCCTCGTTGTGCTCATCGTGGGCGTGGAGCGTCTTCGAGCTGCGCACGATCTTCTGGTAGCGCCGGTGCCGCCGAGACGTATCGACGCGAACGGTGATCGTCTTGGCCGCCTTGTCGGAGACGACGACGCCCTGGCGTGTCTTCTGCCGTCCAGGCGCGTCCGGAGGCGTCGGCTCAGTCTGGGCGGCGACGGCGGCGGTTGACGCCGGCTTCTTCGCGCGCACCTTGCGGCGACGCTCAGCGCGCGCCCTGGCGTTCTTGACACGCAACGCGTCGCGTTCGGCTTGACGCTCCTCGGGGGAGCGCGACGAACGCGCCGGCTCGCTCGTGATCTGGCGGGCGCGGCGGCGGCGCTCCTTGGGATGGACCACCGGGACGGGCGGCGCTGGCGGTGCCGGCGGCTGCTCCTCGACGACCGTCGCCGCAGGCTCCTCAACCGCCGCCGCAGACTCCTCAACAGCAGCCGCAGACTCCTCAACAGCCGCCGCAGGCTCCTCAACCGCCGCCGCAGGCTCCTCAACAGCCGCCGCAGGCTCCTCAACAGCCGCCGCAGGCTCCTCAACGACCGCCGTCGCAGGCTCCTCAACAGCAGCCGCGTCCTGGGCAGCTGCGGCCGATCCCTCGGCGTCACTCACCGGCTCCACGGGCTCAATCTCCTCGTTCACCGTTTCCTCGTCAGCCATCGCTGGGCTCCGTCTGGCTCGGGGCGCTGATCTCGCGCTCGCGTGCCACCATCTCGCGCTCGCGTGCCACGGTCAGCGCGCGGGCTAGGGCGCGGCGACTCGCGCGAAGGCCACTCGTGTTCTCGAGCTCGCCGGTCGCGTGCTGGAAGCGCAGGCCGAACAGGTCGCGGCGCGCCTCCGTGACGCGCTCGCTGAGCTCGGCCTCGGGGATGTCGCGTAGATCTCGTGCGGACAGGGCCATCAGTCGTCACGCGCTACGAACTTGGTCTTCACGGGAAGCTTGTGGCCGGCCAGGCGCATCGCGTCGCGGGCAAGCGTCTCCGACACGCCGGCGAGCTCGAACATCACGCGGCCCGGCTTGACGACGGCGACCCAGCCCTCGGGCGAGCCCTTGCCGGAGCCCATGCGGGTCTCGGCCGGCTTCTTCGTCACCGGCTTGTCGGGAAATACGTTGATCCACACCTTGCCGCCACGGCGGATCTTGCGTGTCATCGCAATACGAGCAGCCTCGATCTGGCGGTTGGTGAGCCAGCCGGCCTCGAGTGACTTCAAGCCGTAGTCGCCGAACTGGACCGTGACCTGGCCGCGCGAGACGCCGCCCCGCCGGCCGCGGTGCTGCTTGCGATGCTTGACACGCTTGGGGGCAAGCATCAGCCGCCGCCTCCGGTCCCGCTGCGGCCGCGGCCGCCTCCGCCGCTACCACCGCGCCCACCGGGTCCGCCGCCACGCCCGCGACCAGGGCCGCCAGGACCGCCCGGACCGCCGGCGCCGCGTCCACCGTCGCGGCCGCCACGGCCGCCGCGACCGCCGCGTTCGCCGCGCTCGCCACGCTCGCCACGCTCGCCAGCTTGCGGCGCCGGGGCGCTCATGTCGGTGAGGTCCGCGCCGGTGTAGCCCTCGGGCATGATCTCGCCCTTGTTGATCCAGCACTTCACACCGATCCGCCCGAAGGTCGTGCGAGCCTCGTAGAAGCCGTAGTCGATGTCGGCGCGCATCGTGTGCAGCGGCACGCGGCCGTCGGAGTAGGCCTCGGTGCGCGCCATCTCGGCACCGCCGAGACGACCGGAAACCTGGACCTTGACGCCTTTCGCGCCGGAGCGCATCGCGCTCGTGAGCGCGCGCTTCATCGCACGGCGGAAAGCCACGCGGTTCTGCAGCTGCTCTGCGATCGACTGCGCGACCAGCTTCGCGTCGAGCTCCGGGCGCTTTATCTCGAGGATGTTGACCTTGACCTGCTTGCCGGTGATGCGGTGAAGATCCTTGCGCAGCGCATCCACCTCGCTCCCGGACTTGCCGATCACGATGCCGGGCCGCGCCGTACGGATGTTCACCTCGATCTCGTTGGCGTCCTTCTTGATCGTGATGTCCGAAAGACCGGCGTGCGCAAGCTTGCCCTCGATGTGTGCGCGGACCTTGATGTCCTCGTGCAGGAACTCCGCGAAGTTGCGCTCGTTGAACCAGTTCGACTGCCAGTCGTGGATGTAGCCGACTCGCATCGACTCGGGATGGACTTTCTGTCCCATCAGCTACTCCTTCGGCCCGAGCATGATCGTGAGGTGGCTGGTTCGCTTGTGGATCGGTGTCGCGCGGCCCATCGCCCGCGTGCGGAAGCGCTTCAGCGTCGGTCCCTCATCCGCGTACGCGGCCTTGACGCGTAGCTCGTCGCCGACAAGCTCGTGGTTGTGCTCGGCGTTGGCGACCGCAGAGTTGAGCAGCTTCGCCCAATCGCTCGCCACTCCGCGGGGCGCGAAGCCAAGCAGCGCACGCGCCTCGGGAACAGACTTGCCGCGAATGTGGTTGCAGACGAGCCGCGCCTTGCGCGCCGAAGAGCGCACGTAGCGCGCCTGCGCACGCACCGTGACGGGACCGACCGGGCGGGCCTTCCTCACCGGCGCAGGCGCCGCCTTGGCCGACGTCTTGGCGGGCGCACTCCCCCGTGCAGGCTTCGCGGGCTTCGCAGCCGCTGCGACCTCCCCCGCCGGCGCCGCCGCAGGCTTCTTCACCGCGACACGCGATCGGGCCGGCTTCGCCGGCGCCTCGCCCGCAGCCTCAGCCGCAACCGTCTTGGCGGGAACGCGAGCCCGACCCGGCTTGGCTGACGCCTCAGCGGCCGCTTCATCGGTCTTCTTGGCGGCCGCACGGGCACGGCGGGGCTTCGCGGCCTCCTCAGCCGTCTCGGGCTTCGCAACCGCCCTCGCTGTACGGGCCGGCGTGGCAGCGGCCTGATCGGGTTGCTTGGAGGCAACAGCCTTGCGCGTACGGGCCGGCTTCTCGGCCGGCGAGGACGACGACTTGGCGGCCTCCGCCGCGTCGGCGCCCGGCTTCTGCTTCTCGTCAGCCATGGCCTACCTCACCTTCCCCGAGCCGGCATGGCCGCGATAGGTGCGCGTCGGAGCGAACTCGCCGAGCTTGTGGCCGACCATTGACTCGCTCACGAATACGGGGACGTGCTTGCGGCCGTCGTGGACGGCGATCGTGTGGCCGACCATCTCGGGGAAGATCGTCGATGAGCGCGACCACGTCTTGAGCATCTGCTTGCTGCCCGAAGCGTTCATCGCCGTGATTCGCTCCATCAGGCGCTCCTGCACGAACGGGCCCTTCTTGCTCGAGCGGCTCATCGCTTGCCCTTGCCGCGGCGGCGACCGCGAACGATGTAGCGATCCGACTGCTTGCCCTTCTTGCGCGTTCGGTAGCCGAGCGTCGGCACACCCCAGGGCGTCACGGGATGGCGTCCAGCGGTCGTCGAGCCTTCGCCGCCGCCGTGCGGGTGATCGACGGGGTTCATCGCAACACCCCGTGTTTGCGGCCGCACGCCGAGGTGGCGCTTGCGTCCCGCCTTGCCGATCTTCACGTTCTGGTGCTCGGTGTTGCCGATCGTGCCGACGGTCGCGCGGCACTCAGCGCGCACCAGCCGCATCTCGCCCGACGGCAGGCGCAGCGTCGCCATTTCGCCGTCCTTGGCCATCAGCCGGATCGACGCGCCAGCCGAGCGTCCGAGCTGGCCGCCGCGCCCGGGCTCCAGCTCCACGTTGTGAACCACGGTGCCGGTGGGCATCTTCGCCAGCGCCAGGCAGTTGCCAACCGCGATGTCAGCGTCCTCACCGGACATCACGGTCATCCCAACCGTGAGCCGCGTCGGCGCGAGGATGTAGCGCTTCTCGCCGTCCGCGTAGTGCAGCAATGCGATGTAGGCAGTCCGGTTCGGGTCGTACTCGATCGCGGCGACGCGAGCCGGCACGCCATCCTTGCGCCGCTTGAAGTCGATCTTGCGGTACAGCCGCTTCGCGCCGCCACCGCGGTGGCGCGACGTCTTGCGCCCGTAGGAGTTGCGGCCACCGCTCTTCGTGAGACCCTCGACAAGCGAGCGCTCCGGCTCGTCCTTGGTGATCTCGGCGAAGTCCGCGTAGGACACGAAGCGCATCCCGGGGCTGGTCGGCTTGGGCTTGCGGATCGGCATTACTCCGTCGCTCCCAGACCGGCGAAGATCGGGATCGATTCACCGGCGCGAATCTGCACGATCGCCTTCTTCCACGACCGTGTGCGGCCCCGCACGCCGCCGCGACGTTTCGGCTTCGAACGCACGGAGATCGTCCGGACATCCTCCACGTGCACGTTGAACAGCGCCTGGACCGCCTGGCGGACCTGCGTCTTGTGCGCGTCAGGGTGGATGCGGAACGTGTACTTGCCGGCGGCCGCGAGCACGTAGCTCTTCTCGGAGACAACCGGGCTGATGATCACCTGCGAATGCTCCATCAGCGGGCTCCGTCCTCGTCCGTGGCGGCTTTGCCGCCCCGAGCCGCGGGGGCCGCCGGCTTGGCAGCGCGCGGCTTCGCCGCAGCCTTCGGCTTCGCAGCAGGTGGCTTCGGCTTGGCGACCGGCTTGGCAGCCGTCTTCGCAGCAGCCGGCTTCGCGGCACTCGCCGCCTTCGCAGTTGCTGCCTCAGGGGTCGCCGCCTGCGCAGCCGCCGGCTTCGCAGCCACAGACGCCTTCGCAGCAGGCGAGGACGACGCCGCGTCAGCGGCGGCGCCCGCAGCCCCCGCAGCCCCCGGAGCCGCAGCTCGCGCCGTGAGCGCGGCGAGCCCAGCTTCCGAGCACAGCAGCGACGCGGCACCGACGATGTCGGCGATCCCGACGCTGTCGGCTTCGAGCACCGACACGCGCGCGATGTTGCGGAACGACAGCGCGGCAGCGCCCTCGTCGCCTACGACGACAACGAGTGTCGGGCGTGGCTGCGTCCAGGCGCCGAGCAGGGCGGCCGCTGCGCGTGTCGACGGGGCGCTGAATGCAGCCGTGTCGAACAGCGCCAGCGATTCGCGCTCGGCGTGCAGCGACAGGGCGCTGCGCAGCGCGGCGCGGCGCTCCTTGCGATTGACCTTGAAGGTGTAGGAGCGCGGGTGCGGACCGAAAACGACGCCGCCGCCGGTCCACACGGGCGAGCGGTTCGAGCCCGCGCGAGCGCGACCGGTGCCCTTCTGGCGCCAGGGCTTCGCGCCACCACCGCGGACGAGCCCGCGCGTCTTCGTCGAGGCGCTGCCGCGGCGCCGGGCCGCAAGCTCCGCGCGCACCGACTCGTGCACGAGTGGACCGTTGAAGCGCGCGCCGAACGCTTCACCGTCGAGCGTGACGGCGCGCTTGGCGCCAAGGACGGGGGCGCTAGCCATCGCTGCGAACCTCGACGTAGCCACCGCGCGGTCCTGGCACGGCGCCGCGAACGAACAGCAGGTTCTCCGCCCGGCGAACCTCGACGACTTCGAGCCCGCGTTGCGTGATCCGCTTGTTGCCCATCTGGCCGGGCCCGCGGATGCCCTTCATCACGCGCGCCGGCCACGCCGATGCGCCGATCGATCCCGGCGCGCGCACGTTGTGCGAGCCGTGCGTCACCGGGCCGCGGCTGAAGCGATGCCGCTTGACGGTCCCTTGGAAGCCCTTGCCCTTCGACACACCGGAGACCTTGACCCGCTCACCCGCGGTGAACGTATCGACGGCGACGGTCTCGCCGACAGTCAGGCCGGCGCCCTCATCGCGAAACTCGACGAGGTGGCGAAGCGGCGGCGCCGACGCCTTCGCGAGGTGTCCGAGCTCCGGCTTCGTCAGGGCCTTCTCGCGGACGGCGCCAAACCCGAGTTGCACAGCGTCATAGCCGTCGCGCTCGCTCGTGCGGATCGCGGTGACGTGACACGGTCCCGCCTCGAGCACCGTGACGCGGGCGACTGCCCCGTCCTGGCCGAACAGCTGCGTCATCCCGAGCTTCCGTGCAAGGATCGCAGCCATCAGCTTGCGAGGCGGATCTCAATGTCAACGCCGGCTGGCAGGTGGTCGAGTCGCTGCAGCGAGTCGACCGTCTTCGGCGTCGGCTGATGGATGTCGATCAGCCGCTTGTGCGTGCGAATCTCGAAATGCTCGCGCGAGTCCTTGTCCTTGAACGGCGAGCGGATCACGCAGTAGACGTTCTTCTCGGTCGGCAGCGGCACCGGCCCAGAGACGGTCGCGCCGGTGCGGGTCGCGGTCTCGACGATCTCTTTGGCAGCCGTCTCTATGGCCTGCGTGTCGTAGGCCTTGAGGCGGATGCGGATCTTATTTTGGTGTGTCGCTGCCATTCGTATGCGCTGCTCTTCCCGTCGATTGCTCGTGCGTTGTGCCGCAGACCGGCGCGTCTGGGCGATGGTCGCCCATCTGCGGAGCCCGCCGGTCGCACCGCATTGGTCTGCGGTGCGGCGTGAATGTCGTATCCGTCGTGTTGGTCGGCGGTCTCGGTGCGCGGAGCGCGCCGGAAACCGCCCTTACTTGATGATCTCGGTCACGACGCCCGAGCCGACCGTGCGGCCGCCCTCGCGAATCGCGAACCGCAGACCGGGGTCCATGGCGATCGGCTGGATCAGCTCGATCTCCATCTGAACGTTGTCACCTGGCATGACCATCTCGACCCCCTCGGGCAGATTCGCCACGCCCGTGACGTCGGTGGTGCGGAAGTAGAACTGCGGCCGGTAGCCCGTGAAGAACGGCGTGTGGCGCCCGCCTTCTTCCTTCTTGAGCACGTAGACCTGGCTCTTGAAGTGGGTGTGCGGTGTGATCGACCCGGGCTTGCACAGCACCTGCCCGCGCTCGATCTCCTCGCGCTTGGTGCCGCGCAGCAGGCAGCCGACGTTGTCGCCCGCCTGGCCCTGGTCGAGGATCTTCTTGAACATCTCGACGCCGGTCACCACTGTGCTCGTGGTGGGCTTGATCCCGACGATCTCAACCGTCTCGCCGGTCTTGATGACGCCCTGCTCGACGCGTCCGGTGGCGACGGTGCCGCGACCGGTGATCGAGAAGACGTCCTCGACGGGCATCAGGAACGGCTTGTCGAGCTCACGCTTCGGCTCGGGGATGTAGGAGTCGAGCGCTGCCGTCAGCTCGAGGATCTTCTCCTTGGAGGCCTCGTCACCCTCGAGCGCCTTGAGCGCTGAGCCGGTGATGAACGGGATGTCATCGCCCGGGAACTGGTAGGAGGAGAGCAGCTCGCGCACCTCGACCTCGACCAGCTCGAGCAGCTCCTCGTCATCGACCATGTCCGCCTTGTTGAGGAACACGATGATGTAGGGCACGCCGACCTGGCGTGCCAGCAGAATGTGCTCGCGCGTCTGCGGCATCGGGCCGTCAGCCGCCGAGACGACGAGGATCGCGCCGTCCATCTGCGCCGCGCCGGTGATCATGTTCTTGATGTAGTCCGCGTGGCCCGGGCAGTCCACATGGGCGTAGTGACGGTTCTCCGTCGCGTACTCGACGTGCGCAGTTGCGATCGTGATGCCGCGCTCGCGCTCCTCGGGCGCGTTGTCGATCGAATCGAAACTCCTGATCTCCCCGCCATATTTCTCGGCGAGTACGGTGGTGATGGCAGCGGTCAGCGTCGTCTTACCGTGATCGATGTGACCGATCGTGCCGACGTTGACGTGCGGCTTATCGCGCTCGAACTTCGCCTTGCCCACTTTGACCTGCTCCTGTTATCGACGTTGGAGGCCCGCCCACCTGCGGCGAACCTGGGAATACTCTCAAAAAGCGCCGCCCGGCGGCGGGCCGGCGCATCACGCGGCTGCTGCAGACTCGCCTCCACGACTCTCGACGACCTTCTCGGCGATGTTCGGCGGCACTTCCTCGTAGCCCTCGAACTGCATCGTGTACGTGGCGCGACCCTGCGTGTTGGAGCGCAGGTCGGTGGCGTAGCCGAACATCTCGGATAGCGGCACGCGGCCGACCACAGCAAGTGCGTTGCCGCGCCGCTCCTGTCCCTCGATGTGCCCCCGCCGGCGCGAGAGGTCACCGATTACGTCGCCGAGGAACTCCTCCGGGACGATGACCTCGACCCCGAAGATCGGTTCGAGCAGTACCGGCTTGGCGCGGCGCGCAGCCTCCTTGAAGGCTAGCGAGCCGGCGATCTTGAAGGCGATCTCCGACGAATCGGTGTCGTGATACTTGCCGTCGGTGAGCGTCACGCGGACATCGACCATCGGGTAGCCGGCCTTGACGCCGCTCTCGAGCGCCTCCTCGCAGCCCTTCTCCACCGCCGGGATGAACTCGCTCGGAACCGACCCGCCCCTGATCTTGTTGACGAAGTCAAAGCCCTCGCCGGGAGCCGGCTCGAGGTCGATGTAGACGATCCCGTACTGACCCGAGCCGCCGGTCTGGCGAACGAACCTGCCTTCTACGTGGCGGGCTTCGCCGCGCACCGTCTCGCGGTAGGAGACCTGTGGGCGGCCGACGTTGGCCTCGACGTGATACTCGCGCTTCATCCGATCGACGAGCACCTCGAGGTGCAGCTCACCCATACCCGAGATCTCGGTCTGGCCGGTCTCCTGGTTGGTCTGCACGCGGAACGTCGGATCCTCTTCGGCGAGCCGTCCGAGCGCGATCGACATCTTCTCCTGGTCGACCTTCGTCTTCGGCTCGACCGCGACCTTGATCACTGGCTCGGGGAAGATGATCTGCTCCAGCTTGATCGGGGCGGCGGGAGCCGCCAGCGTGTCGCCGGTGGTGACCTGCTTGATGCCGACTGCCGCCGCGATATCGCCGGCGTAGACCTCGCCGACCTCCTCGCGGTCGTTGGCGTGCATCATCAGGATCCGCCCGATCCGCTCGGTGTGCCCGGTCGAGACGTTGAGCACCTTTGATCCTGCCGCGAGCTTTCCCGAGTAGACGCGGAAGTAGGTCAGCTTGCCGACGAACGGGTCGGCCATGATCTTGAACGCGAGCGCCGCGAACGGCGCGTCGTCGTCGGCGGGGCGCGTCGCCTCGCGACCCTCGCCATCCTTGGTCGGCTCGATCCCCACCAGCGGGGGGACCTCCAGCGGCGAGGGCAGGTAGGCGATGACCGCGTCCAGCAGCGGCTGGACGCCCTTGTTCTTGAACGAGGAGCCGCACAGCACCGGCGTCAACTCGCTCGTCAGGGTCGCCTTGCGGATCGCTTCCTTGAGCAGCCCGACGGGGACCTCGTGCTCCTCGAGAATCAGCTCCAGCAGCGCGTCGTCGTGGCGGGAGAACTCTTCGAGCATGTGCTCACGGGCGGCCGCAGCGGCGTCGGCGAGCTCGGCGGGGATCTCGCGCACGTCCTGCTTGGTGCCGAGCTCGTCGAGGTAGTACACGGCGTTCATTTCGACCAGGTCGATGATGCCCGCGAACGCGCTCTCCACACCGATCGGCAGCTGGATCGGCACCGGGTGCGCACCAAGGCGGTCGATCATCGTCTGCACGCCGCGCTCGAAGTCGGCGCCGATCCGGTCCATCTTGTTGATGTAGGCGATCCGCGGAACCGAGTACTTGTCGGCCTGGCGCCAGACGGTCTCCGACTGCGGCTCGACACCTGCGACGGAGTCGAACAGGGCGATCGCGCCGTCGAGCACGCGCAGCGAGCGCTCAACCTCGACGGTGAAGTCGACATGCCCCGGCGTGTCGATGATGTTGATCCGGTGCCCGTCCCACTGGCAGGTGGTCGCCGCGGAGGTGATCGTGATGCCGCGCTCCTGCTCCTGCTCCATCCAGTCCATCGTCGCGGCGCCTTCGTGCACCTCGCCGATCTTGTAGGTGCGACCGGTGTAGTAGAGGATGCGCTCCGTCGTCGTCGTCTTGCCGGCGTCGATGTGCGCCATGATCCCGATGTTGCGGACCTTGTCGAGTGGGAAGGCTCTGGGCATGTCGTTTGTGAGCTGACGCGCTACGGCTGGCGGGCATAAAAATGGGCCCGCAGGGCCCACTTACTGCTGGTCCAGCCGTCACTCGGATCGCTATGCGCTAGTGGTCTCCATGGTCGGAACGCAGGTCATCGGTCACGCGCCCACAGGTGAGCGCGCGCCCTCGCCGTGCAGCGCGAATGATAGCAGGGGTTCTGGCTCCTCACGCCGCCCTCTAGCAGCCAGACGAACGCAGCGAGGATGCGATGGTTACGCCCTCGCGCCGCCCGAGTACCGCTACCAACGGTAGTGCGCGAAGGCCTTGTTGGCCTGCGCCATGCGGAAGATGTCGTCCTTGCGCTTGTAGGCCCCGCCCTGCTGGGATTGAGCGTCGAGCAGCTCGTTGGCGAGCCGCTGGGACATCTGCTTCTCGCGGCGGGCGCGTGCGTACTCAACGAGCCAGCGCACGGCGAGCGTGCGCGCACGGCGCGCGGGGACCTCCACCGGTACCTGATAGGTCGCGCCACCGACGCGCCGCGAGCGGACCTCGAGCGCCGGCGTGAGGATCTTGATCGAGTCCTCGAGCGCCTCGACCGGGTCCTTGCCCGTCTTCTCGGCGAGGATCGCGAGGGCGTCGTAGACGATCCGCTCGGCGGTCGACTTCTTGCCGTCAACCATCACCTTGTTGATGACCTGCGCAACGATGCGCGAGCGATGGACCGGATCGGGGACGATCGGGCGGATCTGTGCAGCAGCGCGGCGCGGCACTAGCTCTTCTTGACTCCGTACTGCGAACGCGCCTTCTTGCGGTCGCTCACCCCTGCGGCGTCGAGCGCTCCGCGCACGACCTTGTAGCGCACGCCAGGAAGATCCTTGACGCGTCCACCGCGCACCAGCACCACCGAGTGCTCCTGCAGGTTGTGGCCCTCACCCGGAATGTAGGCGGTGACCTCGATCGAACCGGTTATGCGGACGCGCGCGACCTTGCGCAGCGCCGAGTTCGGCTTCTTCGGTGTCACGGTGTAGACGCGCGTGCAGACACCGCGTCGCTGCGGTGCGGCAACCTTGCGCTTGCGACCGGCGCCTGACTTGAGTCCGGGGGTCGCGAGCTTCTTCTTCGGCGGCTTGCGTCCGGTCCGGACGAGCTGGCTAGTGGTCGGCATCGGACGCGGACCATAGCAAAGGGCCGCCCACGCCGAGCGTGCTCACTCAGCCGGCCGTCGCGCCGGCGGGCTCGGCGAGCACACCGGCGGTCGGGCGGAGCGACGGCATCAGCGCGGCCGCAAAGATGACGAGCAGCACGCCGACTGCCTGGACGACGAGGCCGAGCACCCCACTTGGCATCGGATCGCCGAACACGAGAACCCCGCCGGCGATCGCCGCGATGTTCGCCGTGGCGCTGGTGATCGCGATCACCGGGACGGCGTCACCGTCCTGCAGGGACTTTGCCGAGGCGAAGAAGGCGACGACCGAGGCCATCAGCGTGATCGCGAACCACGGGCTCAGCAGGCCCAGCACGCCGTGCGCACCGACGATCCCGGTGAGCGCCTTGATCGCCACATCGGAGACGCCGAACAGGATTCCGCTGGCCGCGCCGAGCATTGTCGCGTGATGCTGCCGCGGCGCGCCAGCCGACGGCCCGACGAGCAGCATCGCTCCGATTCCGCATAGCCCCGCCTCGAACGCGATCATCGCCGACGGTGAGAAGCTCGCATGGGCGCCGTGGCTCGCCGGCGCAGTCAGCGCGAACGCGGCAAGGCCTGCAGCCGTGAGGCCAAGTCCGATCCATTGACGCCGGTTCACCGCGAAGCCGAACACACGGTCGGCCATCACACCGACGAGCACGATGCCGCCGGCGAGCACGACCTGCACGATCGTCAGCGGCGCGAAGGCCATCGCGGCGACGTGGAGGATCCAGGCGGCGACGGCGACGAGCATCCCGATCGAGAACCAAAGCGTGCCAAACAACTGGCCCGCCGAGCGCAGCGGGTGCGCCGGCGTGACCTTCGGTGCGAGCTTGGCGCCGCGCTGCTTGAAGAAGAACGCGAGGTTCGTGACAAGCGCACAGCAGATAGCGAGAAGGATTCCGAGCTGGGTCATGAGGTGCGAAAAGGCGGACTCCGGTGCGCGAAGCACCGTGCTTCCATATCGACGCCTCACCCCCTGCACTAAAGGCGCGTCAATCGCGACTAGCCGAGACTACTGGACCCGGCCCACGTCGCGCGTCACCAGCCGTAGCCGTGGCACTGCGACGGTGCTCTTCGGGGGGCCCGCGCGGCCCCCCGAAGCCCGTCATCGTTACTCCTCTGATACGTCCAGCTCGGCGAGCTCCTCGGCGAAGCCGGGATCCGTTCCGAGACCGATCTCCTCGAGCGACGCGAGGTCCGCCTCAAAGTCGGCGTAGCCGCTCGGCATGCCGAGCTCGTTGGCGAGATCCTCGCCGCCCAGCAGGCCGAGGTCGTCGACGGCGCGCGGGAGCGGCTGAGCCGGCTCGATCTCGATCCGGCGGTAGCGCTTGAGCCCGGTCGCTGCCGGGATCAGCTTGCCGATGATCACGTTCTCCTTGAGTCCGTTGAGGCGGTCGATCTTGCCTTCCAGCGCCGCGTCGGTGAGCACCTTCGTCGTCTCCTGGAAGGAGGCCGCCGAGAGGAACGAGTCGGTGTTGAGTGACGCCTTGGTGATGCCCAGGATGATGTCCTCGAACTCCGCCGCCTCACCGCCCGCGCTGGCGACCTGCTCAGCCGCCTTGGCGAACTCGAAGCGGTCCACGAACTGCCCCGGCAGGTAGTCGGTGTCGCCCTTCTGATCGACGCGCACCTTCTTCAGCATCTGGCGCACGATCAGCTCGATGTGCTTGTCGTTGATGTCGACGCCTTGGGACTTGTAGACCTCCTGCACCTCCCTGACGAGGTACTGCTCGGTCTCGGTTCGCCCGCGCACCGCGAGCAGCTCGTGCGGATACAGCGAGCCCTCGTTGAGCTGGGTGCCGGCCACCACCTTCTGGCCGGGCGTGACATGGACGCGTGTACGACGCGGGAACGTGTGGCGATGCTCCTCGCCGGCAGCGTCGGTGATGACGACCGTGAGCGCCTTGTCGGACTCCTCGATCGAGATCACGCCATCCTGCTCGGCGATCTTCGCGAGGCCCTTCGGCTTGCGCGCCTCGAACAGCTCGACGACGCGCGGCAGGCCGTGCGTGATGTCGGCGCCGGCGACGCCGCCGGTGTGGAACGTGCGCATCGTCAGCTGCGTCCCCGGCTCCCCGATCGACTGTGCGGCGATGATCCCTACCGCGTCGCCGATCTGGGCGATCTGGCCGGTCGCCATCGCCCGCCCGTAGCAGGCCTGGCAGACGCCGGTGACCGCCTCGCACTTGAGCACCGAGCGAACGGGCACCATCGCATTGTGGCCGCGGCCGTAGTCGTCGCGGTAGCTCTCGACGATGTCGGCGAACTCGGCGCGGTCGATCTGCTGCCCAGCCGCGACGAGCATCCGCCCGCGCTTGGTCTGGAAGTCGCGCGCCGCTACCCGGCCGATCAGGTTGTCGTTCGGCTCGCCGCCGTCCTTGAACACCGGTACCTCGATCAGCTCCTGCGTACCGCAGTCCGCCTCACGGATGATCACGTCCTGCGCCACATCGACGAGGCGCCGCGTCAGGTAGCCGGAGTCCGCGGTGCGCAGCGCCGTGTCGGCGAGGCCCTTCCGCGCGCCGTGCGTCGAGATGAAGTACTCGAGCACGGACAGCCCTTCGACGAAGTTGGCCTTGATCGGCCGCTCGATGATCTCGCCCTTCGGGTTGGCCATCAGGCCGCGCATCCCCGCCAGCTGGCGGATCTGCTTGAACGACCCGCGAGCACCCGAGTTGGCCATCATGAAGATGGGGTTCAACTCGTCGAGGTTGGCGATCATCGCGTCGGCAACCTCGTCGGTGCAGGCGTTCCAGCGCTCGACGACGGCTTCGTGACGCTCCTCTTGCGTGATCAGGCCGGAGTCGTACTGCTCGTGGATCTCCGCGACCTCCGCCTCGTAGCGTCCGAGGATCTGCTGCTTGCTCGGCGGCACGACGACGTCGTTCTTGGAGATCGTGATCCCTGCCTGCGTCGCGTACTTGAAGCCGAGATCCTTGAACGCATCGAGCACCAGCGAGATCGTTGTCGCGCCATAGCGCTGCACGAGCGCGTCGATCAACCGCGTCGTGTCGCGCTTCTTCATCGACTGGTTGACGAACACGTAGGTGCTCGCATCGAAGTCGCTGCCGAGGGCGTCCTCGAGCGCACGCTCGATGCGGTCGTTGTAGATGATCCGCCCGACCGTTGTGAGGATGTGTCCGCCCTCACGTCCACGCGTCCGCAACTCGGCGACGTCGTGGAGCTTCACCGCACCGGCCTCGTAGCACAGCTCCGCCTCCTGCGCCGTGCGGAAGGCGCGTGGCCGCGGCTCGTAGGTGGCACGGTCGATCTTCGCCAGCTCCTGGGCATCGGGACCGTAGGTGAGGTAGTAGGCGCCGAGGATCATGTCCTGCGTCGGCGTTGCGAGCGGCGCTCCATGCGCGGGCGAGAGGATGTTGTTGGAGGACAGCATCAGGATGCGGGCCTCCGCCTGGGCCTCGGCCGACAGCGGTAGGTGCACGGCCATCTGGTCGCCGTCGAAGTCGGCGTTGAACGCGTGGCAAACCAGTGGATGAACCTGGATCGCCTTGCCTTCCACGAGCAGCGGCTCGAACGCCTGGATGCCCAGGCGGTGGAGCGTCGGCGCGCGGTTGAGCAGCACCGGATGCTCGCGGATGACCTCCTCGAGGACGTCCCACACCTCCGGGATCATCGAGTCGACCATCTTCTTGGCGGCCTTGATGTTCTGCGCCGACTTGCGCTCGACGAGGCGGGCCATGATGAACGGCTTGAACAGCTCGAGCGCCATCAGCTTCGGCAGGCCGCACTGGTGAAGCTTCAGGTACGGGCCTGAGACGATCACCGATCGACCCGAGTAGTCGACGCGCTTGCCCAGCAGGTTCTGGCGGAAGCGACCCTGCTTGCCCTTCAGCATGTCCGACAGCGACTTCAGCGGGCGGTTGCCCGGACCGGTGACGGGCCGGCCGCGGCGCCCGTTGTCAAACAGGGCGTCAACGGCCTCCTGCAGCATCCGCTTCTCGTTGTTGACGATGATCTCGGGCGCACCGAGGTCGAGCAGCCGCTTGAGGCGGTTGTTGCGGTTGATGACACGCCGGTAGAGGTCGTTGAGGTCACTCGTCGCGAAACGGCCACCGTCGAGCTGGACCATCGGACGGAGCTCCGGCGGGATCACCGGGACCGCATCGAGGACCATCATCTCCGGCTTGTTGCCGGATTGGATGAAGGCTGAGACGACCTTGAGCCGCTTCACCGCGCGCGCTTGACGCTGCCCTTTGGCGGTCTTGATGACCTCCGACAGCTCGATCCGCTCGGCGTCCAGGTCGACCTGCATCAGCAGATCGCGGACCGCCTCAGCGCCCATGCCGCCGCGGAAGTAGTCACCGAAGCCGTAGGAGCTGCCGAAGCGCTCCTTCAGCTCGCGGAACAGCGTCTCGTCGTGCTCGATCTGCTTGGGCTCCATCGTCTTGAACAGCTCCCAGACCTGGCGCACACGGTCGGCAGCGTCGTCGATGTAGGCCTCGGTGTCGGCGATGTCAGCCTCGAAGCCCTTGCGGACCTCCTTGATCAGCTTCTCGCGGTCCTCGCTCGACAGCTTTGCCACCTTGATGTCGAGCGCGTCCGCCCACAGGTGGTCGTCCGGGGAGAAGCCGCTCTGCTTGGCGGTCGTGAGGTACTCCTCGCGCCGCGCCAGCGACTCGCGCAGCTCCAGCACCCGCTCCTCGCGCTCGCCCGCGTAGGAGTCGAGGACCTTGTCGATCTCCTTCTCGAGCTTGTCGAGGTCGCGCGTACGCGCCTCCTCGTCGATCCACGTGACGATCGAGGCAGCGAAGTAGAGAACCTTCTCGAGCTCCTTCGGCGCCATGTCGAGCAGGTAGCCGATGCGGCTCGGGACGCCCTTGAAGAACCAGATGTGGCTGACCGGGGCGGCGAGATCGACGTGGCCCATGCGCTCGCGGCGCACCTTCGAGCGGGTGACCTCGACACCGCAGCGCTCACACACGATGCCCTTGTAGCGGACTCGCTTGTACTTGCCGCAGTAGCACTCCCAGTCCTTCGTCGGGCCGAAGATGCGCTCGCAGAACAGGCCATCCTTCTCCGGCTTAAGCGTCCGGTAGTTGATCGTCTCGGGCTTTGTCACCTCGCCGGAGCTCCAGCCCCGGATCTGCTTCGAGGACGCGAGACTGATCTCGATGGCGTCGAAGTTATTGATGTCGATCACGCGTTCTCCTCATCAAGCGTTTCTTCCTGTGCAAGTGCTTCCAGGCTGACCTCGAGGCCAAGATCCTCGAGTGGGTCGTCGATATCGATCGGCACGGCTATGCCGAGCGGGTCGTCCTCGGCGAGCGGATCGTCCGTGACATCGTCGAGGTCATCGACGCTGGCCGGCGAAGCGTCGCTTTCGTCCTCGTCGTCGTCGTCCGCGATCTCCTCGCCCTCGGGCATCTCCTCATCGACGCGCACGCCGGAGAGATCGATGCCGAGCTCCTCGGCTGCGCGCAGCAGGTCGTCATCCTCGTCGCGCATCTCGGTGCGCTGGCCTTCCTCGGAGACGACGTTGACGTCGAGCGCGAGTGACTGCATCTCCTTCAACAGGACCTTGAAGGACTCGGGGATCGACGGCTCAGCGATGTTCTCGCCCTTGACGATCGCCTCGTAGGCCTTCACGCGCCCCACCGTGTCGTCGGACTTGATCGTCAGCATCTCCTGCAGCGTGTACGCCGCGCCGTAGGCCTCGAGCGCCCAGACCTCCATCTCGCCGAAACGCTGGCCGCCGAACTGTGCCTTGCCGCCGAGCGGCTGTTGCGTGACCAGCGAGTAGGGGCCGGTTGAGCGGGCGTGGATCTTGTCATCGACGAGATGCAGCAGCTTGAGGATGTACATGTAGCCGACGGTGATCTGCTCCTCGAACGGCTCACCGGTGCGGCCGTTGTAGAGCGTCACCTTCCCGCTGGCCTGCTCGCCGACGCGCCGCTTGGGATCGATGTCCATGCGGATCGCACCGTCGTAGTCGTGCTGCCAGGAGACGAGCGCGTGATCGACGTCGGTGATCGTCGCGCCGTCGAACACCGGCGTTGCGACGTAGACGCGGCCGTTGCCGCCCTTCTCGTGGGCCAGCTTGTAGGCGTCCGATCCGTCGTCGTACCAGCCCTGCGCGGCAACCCAGCCAAGGTGCGTCTCAAGGATCTGGCCAACGTTCATCCGGCTCGGCACGCCGAGCGGGTTGAGGATCACGTCAACCGGCGTTCCGTCCTGCAGGAACGGCATGTCCTGCTCGTCGACGATCTTCGAGATGACGCCCTTGTTGCCGTGGCGCCCGGCGAGCTTGTCGCCCTCGGAGATCTTGCGCTTCTTGGCGACGAACACGCGCACGAGGTCGTTGACGCCCGGCGGCAGGTCGTCGCCGTGGTCACGGCTGAAGATCATCACGTCGATCACGACGCCGCCTTCGCCGTGCGGCACCTTCAGCGAGGTGTCGCGAACCTCGCGCGCCTTCTCCTTGAAGATTGCGCGGATCAGCTTCTCCTCGGCCGTCAGCTCCGTCTCGCCCTTCGGCGTGACCTTGCCGACGAGCAGGTCGCCGGAGCCGACCTCCGCGCCGACACGCACGATGCCGCGGTCGTCGAGGTTGCGCAGCGACTCTTCCGAGCGATTCGGGATGTCGCGGGTGATCTCCTCGTCGCCGAGCTTCGTCGTGCGGGCGTCGATCTCATACTCCTCGATGTGGATCGAGGTGAGCTCGTCGTCGCGCACGAGGCGCTTCGACAGGATGATCGCGTCCTCGAAGTTGTAGCCCTCCCAGGACATGAAGGCGACCATCAGGTTCTTGCCGAGCGCCATCTCACCACGGTCGGTCGATGATCCGTCGGCGAGCACGTCGCCAACGGCCACCTTCTGACCACTCGTGACGAGCGGCTTCTGATGGATCAGAGTGCCCTGGTTGGAGCGCATGAACTTCTGCAGCGGATAGGCATCGACTGTCCCGTCATTGCGCTCGACGCGGATCTCGGTCGCATCGACGAACGCGATCCGGCCGGCGTGTGCGGCGAGCAGCACGTCACCCGAGTCGAGCGCCGCGCGGCGCTCCATCCCGGTGCCGACGAGCGGCGCATCGGTCTTCAGCAGCGGCACCGCTTGGGCCTGCATGTTCGAGCCCATCAGCGCCCGGTTGGCGTCGTCGTGCTCCAGGAACGGGATCATCGCCGTCGTGACCGACCAGATCTGCTCCGGCGAGACATCGATCAGGTCGACGTCCTTCGGGCCGACCGTGACGTACTGACCGGCCTGGGTCCGGCAGAGGATCTCCGGGCCCTTCAGGCGGTCCGTCTTGGCGTCGATCGGCGTGTTCGCCTGCGCGATCAGCTGCTCCTCCTCCTGCGTCGCGTCGAGGTGAACGATCTCGCCGGTCACGACGCCGTCCTTGACGACGCGATAGGGGGTCGTCACGAAGCCGTGCTCGGAGATCTCGGCGTAGGAGGACAGCGAACCGATCAGGCCGATGTTCGGACCCTCCGGCGTCTCGATCGGGCACATCCGGCCGTAGTGCGTCGGGTGCACGTCGCGCACCTCGATCGGAGCGCGCTCCCGCGTCAGACCGCCGGCGCCGAGCGCCGACAGGCGGCGGCGGTGGCGCAGGCCGGACAGCGAGTTCGTCTGGTCCATGAACTGCGACAGCTGCGAGGAGCCGAAGAACTCCTTCAGCGCCGCGACAACCGGGCGGATGTTGATGATCGTCTGCGGCGTGATCGTGTCGGCGTCCTCGGTCGTGAGGCGCTCGCGCACGACGCGCTCCATCCGGTAGAGGCCGATGCGGAACGCCTCCTGGATCAGCTCGCCGACCGTACGCAGGCGCCGGTTGCCGAAGTGCTCGTACTCGTCGAGGTGTTCGGCAACGGCCTCGCGCGGCATGCTCACGGCCTCTGCCGCGTAATCCTTGATCTCGACCTCGGGGTTCTCGGGCATCCCGAGGCGGCGCGGCAGCAGGACCAGCTCCTTGACCAGCGCGATGATGTCGTCGTGCGTCAGCGTGCGCACATCGAGGTCGATGTCGAGCCCGAGCCGCGAGTTCAGCTTGTAGCGCCCGACGCGCGTCAGGTCGTAGCGCTTGGGGTCGAAGAACAGCTGGTTGAGCAGGGCCCGCGCGTTCTCGACGCTCGGTGGCTCGCCCGGCCGTTGCTTCTTGAACAGCTCCACTAGCGCCCCCTCCTCGGAGCGGGTCTGCTCGGTGTCGGACTCGATCGTGTTGGCGATGTAGTGCGAGGCGTCGAACAGCGCGAGGATCTGCTCGTCGCTTGCGTAGCCCATCGCGCGCAGCAGCACCGTCACGGGCAGCTTGCGCTTGCGGTCGATGCGGACGTAGACCTTCCCCTTCTTGTCGATCTCGAGCTCCAGCCACGAGCCGCGAGCCGGCATCAGGTTCGCGACGAAGACCTGCTTCTCGCGATCCTTCGGCTCCATCAGGTAGGCACCCGGCGAGCGGACCAGCTGGGTCACGACGACGCGCTCGGTGCCGTTGATGATGAACGTCCCGCGCTCGGTCATCCACGGGAAATCGCCCATGAACACCGACTGCTCGCGGATCTCACCGGTTTCGCGGTTGATGAACGCGACCGTCACCGTGAGCGGTCGCGCGTAGGTCATGTCCTTCTCGCGGCACTCCTCGATCGACGCCACTGGGTCGTCGAAGACGAAGTCACCGAACTGCACCGCAAGGTTGCCGGTGTAGTCCTCGATTGGAGATATGTCGTCGATCGTCTCGCGCAGGCCGCCCGTCGCAGGCACGGTCAGCCACTCAAATGAGCGGCGCTGGATGTCGATGAGGTTGGGGACGTCGAGGGGCTTGTTCAGACGCGCGAAGCTCCGGCGCGTCCGAGGGACGTAAGCAGCGGCCAAGATGCGACTCCTGAGGGGTCGAGAGACAGACGGACGAGGGCGCAGAAGCGCAGGCCAAGAAATTTAGCACAGCGAAGCTGCGCCCCCTACTGAGGCTGCCAACGCTCACGGACCCCGCTCCCTCGGCGACCGCGTATGTGGCGCGACGCTGAACTTTGAGGAGCGGCTACGACTATCGGTCAGCGCGAGGACTGTAGCGGAATTTCCGCCCTTTTGCAGGCCTCCAGACGAGGGCCGCCGATCGCGCGGACCCTCGTCCGTCCCCGGCCGCAGCGGCGCTCACTTCAGCTCGACGCTGGCGCCAGCCTCCTCGAGCTCCTGCTTGAGCTTGTCGGCTTCCTCGCGGTCGATGCCTTCCTTGACGGGCTTGGGCGCCTCGTCGACGAGCGCCTTGGCCTCCTTGAGCCCGAGGCCTGTCGCCGCGCGGACGACCTTGATGACCTGGATCTTCTTGTCGCCGGCAGCCATCAGCGTCACGGTGAACGCGGTCTGCTCCTCGGCCTCCTCATCGGCAGCGCCTGCACCGGCGGCCGCGGGCGCGGCAGCCGCGACTGCGGTCGCCGACACACCGAACGTCTCCTCAAGCGCCTTGATCCGCTCGGCGAGCTCGAGCACCGAGATGCCCTTCAGCTCCTCGATCCAGTCAGCTGTGCTGGTAGCCATTACTCATTCTCCTTGTTGTCGTCGGCCGCCGGAGCTTCGCTCGCCGGCTCGCCATCAGTTGTCTGCGTCGCAGCCTCACCGGCCGGCTCCTCCGCCAGCTCATCGACTGCCTCGGGCACTTCGGAGGCCGGCAAGTCATCGCTTGCCTCCGCGGAAGGCTCAATGGCCGGCTCCTCAGCTGCGTCCTGCGCGGCTGGCGGTTCCGGGGTGGCCGTCTCGTCGGTCGCCGTTTCGTCCTGGGCAGGCGCCGCCGTGGCGGCCTCTTGGGTCGCGGTGCCCGCTCCGCCTCGCTGTTCGAGGATCCCCCCGAGCTGGGTCGCGAGACCTCCGACGAGTGCGTTGAGCGTGCGTGCGAGACCGGAGATCGGTGTCGCGACGAGCCCGACCAGCTGGCCGTAGAGCACGTCACGCGAGGGCAGCCGGGAGATCGAGGTCATCTCGTCGGCGGACAGCGCGGCGCCATCCATCACACCGCCTTTGAACGCCAGCAGATGGGTAGCCCGAGCGAAATCGGCGAGCGACCTTGCCGCAGCCGCTCCGTCACCCCGCACGAACGTCAGTGCCGTCGGGCCGTTGAGCAGCGTCTTCAGCAGCTCCGCTCCGGCCTTGTCGGCAGCCCGCTCGGTGAGCGAGTTCTTGACCACGCGGAGCGTTGCGTCGGCAGCGCGCAAACGGCCACGCAACGCCCTTGCCTGCTCAACGGTGACGCCGCGGTAGTCGACGGCGAAGATCGCCTGCGACTCGCTGATGTTGGCGGCGATCTCGTCGATCACCGCCGCTTTTTGGTCTCGATTCATACGGGCTCCTATTCCGGTCTTCGGGCTCCCGCTCGGGAGGCGTGCCGGAGGTCTGTGGTGGCCTGGCGCTGGCGTTATGCGGCTGCTGCCTGCGCCTCCTCGACGATGTCACGGGTGCGGGTCGGATCGACCTTGATGCCCGGCCCCTGGGTCGAGGCAAAGGTGATCGAGCGCAGGTAGCGTCCCTTTGCGGCGGACGGCTTGGCACGGATGATCTCCTCGATCAGCGCCGCATAGTTCTCGAGCAGCGCGCGAGTCTCAAAGCTGCTCTTGCCGATCACGAGGTGCACGATCGCCGTGCGGTCGGTGCGGTACTCGACCTTGCCGGCCTTGGACTCCACCACCGCCTTGCGTACGTCCGTCGTGACCGTACCGACCTTCGGGTTGGGCATCTTGCCCTGCGGTCCGAGCACGCGCCCCAACCGGCCGACCAGCGGCATCATGTCGGGTGTTGCGATCGCGACATCGAAGTCGGTGAAGCCCTCCTCGACACGCTTTGCGAGGTCCTCCGCGCCGACAAAATCAGCTCCGGCCTGCTCAGCTTCGCGCGCCGCGTCACCCTGCGCGAAGACGGCAACCGTGACGTTGCGGCCGAGGCCGTTGGGGAGCGCGACCGTTCCACGCAGCTGCTCGTCCGCGTGGCGGACGTTCAGCCCGGTGCGGATGTGTACCTCGATCGACTCGTCGAACTTGGCTTGGGCGAGCTGCTTGACGAGCTCCACTGCCTGTGCGGGCGTGTGCTCGCGTTCGCGATCCACCTGGTCGCGGGCAGCGAGGACGCGCTTGCCGTGCTGGGCCATCAGTCCGCCACCTCTACGCCCATCGAACGGGCCGTGCCGGCGATGATCGATGTCGCGCCGTCGAGGTCGTTGGCGTTGAGATCGGCAAGCTTCAGGGTCGCGATCTCCCGCAACTGGGCTCGTGTGATCGTTCCAACCTTGTTGCGGTTCGGCTCGCTCGAGCCCTTGTCAAGCCCGATCGCCTTGCGGATCAGATCCGCGGCTGGCGGCGTCTTGGTGACGAAAGTGAACGAGCGATCCTCATACACGGTGATCACGACGGGGATCACGGTGCCGGCGTCCTGCTGCGTCTGGGCGTTGAACGCCTTGCAGAACTCCATGATGTTGATGCCGTGCTGACCGAGCGCAGGACCGACCGGCGGCGCGGGGGACGCAGCGCCGCCAACGGCTTGCAGCTTGATCGTGGTGAGGACTTTCTTTGCCATCGCTAGAGCTTCTTGACCTGGTCGAAGCCGACCTCGACCGGCGTTTCACGTCCGAAGATTGATACCAGCACTTTGAGGCGGACCGCATCCTCGTTGATCTCGGAGATCTCGCCCGAGAAGTCTGACAGCGGCCCGGAGATCACCTTGACCGACTCGCCGATCGCAAACGTCGCGCGCGGGCGACCGGCCGCAACCGCGACCTCCTTCTTGAGGATGCGGTCAACCTCCATCTGGGTCAGCGGGACCGGCTCGTTGGACGCCCCAACGAAGCCAGTTACCCCGGGCGTCCCCTTCACGAGCGTCCAGGAGTCCTCGTTGAGCTCCATGTTGACGAGCACGTAGCCCGGCATCGTGCGCTTGTCGACGGTGATCTTCTGGTTGTCCTTCATCTCGGAGACGGCCTCGGTCGGAACGACGACCTGCCGCACCGCGCGCTGCTGCCCGAGCGACACGATGCGATGCTCCAGGTTCTGCTTGACCTTCTTCTCGTGGCCCGAGTATGTGTTGACGACGTACCAGCGGAACATGGCTAGAGAATCGCGTCGACGATCTTCGAGGACAGCTCGTCGGCCAGGCCGAGGAACACCGCGGCGATGACAACGAACCCGAGCACGACGCCTGTTGCCTGCGCGACCTGGCGGCGGTCAGGCCATTGCACGCGCTGCAGCTCGGCCCAGCACCCGCGCAGAAATGCGATCACACGGTTGCCGTGCGGCGCTCGCACAGCCGCTTCGTGACGAGCGCTCGCGGGCGGCTCGCCAAACGCGCTCGCGGCGACGCTCACAGCATCTCCTTCGAGCGCCTCGGGCGCGGGAAACTGGACGCCCGGCTCCGCGCTGTCGTCGGGCAGGCCAAAGCCGCCGGCGCGTCGCGGCGGGGTAGCGTCAGCGGGCCGATCGGGCCGGCCGCTGCGACGGTTGCGCTTGCGTCCACGTGCCACGGCACCGCGAGCTAGCGCGTTTCCCGATGGCTCGTGTGGCGCCGGCACCAGCGACAGTACTTCGCCAGCGTGATGCGATCGGGATTGTTGCGCTTGCTCTTGTTCGTCTGATAATTGCGCCGCTTGCACTCCTCGCAGGCGAGGGTGACAGCGATGCGAACGTCTCCGCGGGCCATGAGCCTTCCAGGTCGGGAAAAACTGCCGGCGCCGGGCAAGGAAAAACCCCGCCACGGCGCGAGGGAGTCTGAGTGTAGTGGTTCGGTCAGCTCGGCGCGCGGTGAACGCAAGAGGCGCGAACCGGACGGGGAGTATCGTGCCCCGCGTCCGAGCCACACGCCAAGCCCGAGGGGGATCCCATGCAGCTGCCCGAACCGATCAAGATCGACATCACCGACGAGACGTTCGCCGGCGTCACCTACCACCTGCGTGGTGCGCTTGTCCCTGAGCTGCAGCTCGAGATCTCCGCTCAGGCGGTGATGTTCGAACACCACACGCTCCTGTGGAAGGAGCACCAGCTGAACATCGAAACGCGCGCCCTCCCGGGCGGCATCAAGCGCAAGATCGCCGGCCTCAACTTCTTCGTCACCAAGACCGCCGGTTCCGGGCGGATCGCCTTCTCGCGTGACTGGCCAGGCCAGTGCATCCCGCTGCATCTGAGCCGTGGCCAGGGGGTCCATGTCCGTGAGCACCACTTCCTCGCCGCGACCGACAACATCGACTACAGCTTCGAGCGCGTGCAGGGCGTCCGCAACATGCTGCTCGGCGGCTCGGGCTTCTTCATCGACAAGTTCGAGGCCAAGAGCGGCGACGCGGTGGTCTGGGTCTCCGGCCAGGGCAACGTCTTCGAGCTGGAGCTGGACAGCGGCGAAGCGATCGATGTGGAGGCCGGCGGCTGGCTGTACAAGGATCCGAGCGTCAAGCTCGAGTCACACTCGATCGGCCTCAAGACCGGCTTCATGGCGGGCGACCACAAGCTCACCTGGAACCGCTTCACGGGGCCCGGCAAGCTCGCCATCCAGACGCTCTATCTGGAGCCGATCGAGTCCGAGGGCGCAACGACCAGCACCGTCGCCGCAGCAGGAACCGGTGGCGTCGCCGGCGCCGTGCTCGGCGGGCTGCTGCGCGGCTAGCGAAACTGGGAGCCGACTGCCCCGGGTCGCTCAAAGCCCGGGGTAGTGGCGTTCGACGTAGCCGGCGAGCGACGGCTGCTTGGTCAGCCAGCGCGTGCTGTAGGGGCCCGCGCGGCCTGCGGTGTCAAACCACAGGCCATCGACGTACATGAACGTGTGTCCGACCGCCGCGAACACTGTGATGTAGCGGCCCGGGCCGGGCACGCCCCAGGACTCGAGCTGACCGGAGGTCTCGGGCGCGCTGATCAGCCTGCCCGCGGCCAGCGCGTAGCTCACCGAGCCCGAGCAGTCGTAGGCGTCGTCGACGAACGAGCGGTGTCCGCCGCCGTACACGTAGGGGAAGTCGGCGATCGCATTGCCGCCGGCGATGACCTCCTGGACCGGCAGCGGCAGGCCGGCCTGACCGCTCGCCATGCCAGTCACCGCGTTGACGGTCGCCTTCGGGCTGGCCTTGAGCTCTGACTTCTGCACCTGCTGCTCCTCGTGGAGCTGTGCCAGGATCTGCTGGTCAGACGGGGCACCTGGACTGAGAAACGCCTCGCGCACCGCTACGCGTGGCGCCCGCGCCTTTGCGTGGTGCAGCGCGCTCGCCGGCAGCGGATAGCTCGCGGCGGCGAGCGGGTCGGGCGCCTCGGCGACGTAGGCGGCGCCTCGCTGCGCCGGCCGCTGTGAGGTCCGCACCGCACCGGCGGGTCCGAGCAGCACCGTTCCAACTCCCAGCACGGCCGCGGCGACCCCGGCGATCAGCAGGCCAGGCCGCCAGTACGAGAAGAGGGTGCGCGCGCTACTCATAGAGCGTGATGACGGCGAGGATTGCATAGATCACGATCAGCGCCCAGCCTTCGTAGGAACGTCCCTCCCCGTCCTCGGTGATCTGCCACACCGTCACGGCGCTCACGGCAAGCGCACCGATGTAGACCGGGAATAGCGCGAACGTGAGCTGTGTGCGGAGCGTCAGCGAGACGATCACCAGCAGCGGGTAGAGGAACGCCGCGATCTGCGCGACCGAGCTCACCACCACCGAGATCGCGAGGTCCGAGCGACCCCGTGCGGCGAGCCGCACGCCGGTCAGGTGCTCGACGGCGTTGCCGGCGATCGCGACGATCACGAGGCCGGCAAACGCCTGCGAGACGTGCAGCTGCGCGATCGCCGGCGCGAGCGCAGCGACGAACCAGTCCGACACGAAACCCGCCGCCACTCCGCCGAAGATCAGCAGGACGAGTGCGAACGCGAGCGCGATCCGTGCGGTCGGCGCCTGCGGGCGATGCTCGCCCCGCAGGTGCGGCACGACCCACGCCAGATAGACGGTTAGCAGCAACGCCGCCGCGATCACCGATATCGCCGTCACGTGATGACTCGCCCGGTCGCCGGTTGACAGCGACAGCCCGACGAGCACGATGATGAACAGGCACGTGAAGAGCAGCGTCGTCGCGTCCTTGGCGATCTTCGGATGGAAGCGCATGACGCCCCCCTCGCCGCTCAGCGCACCGACGACGATCACGAACCCGAGCACAAGCAGCGCATTGGCGAACAGCGAGCCGACGATCGCGCTCTGCGCGACAACCGCCTCGCCCGCGCGTAGCGCGAAGATGACGACGAACAGCTCTGGCAGGTTGCCGACGCTCGCCTGGAGCAGCCCCGTCGCAGCCGGGCCGACGTGCTCGCCCACCTGCTCGGTCGCGAACGACACGACCCACGCCAGCCCGGCTAAAGCGAGCGTGGCGATCGCAAACGCCACCACCGACGGCCAACCCGCGTAGTGGCCGAGGCCGGCGAGCGCTGCGATCACACAGATCACAGCGAGGCTGATCCGCTCGAGCTTGGAGAGTCGCCTCATTGCAGAGCAGCTTCGCGCTTCGCGCTCTAAGTCCTCGGGGCGCCCGCAGGGCGGTGCCGCGCCGTCAGTGACCCGACAGCACGCGGTCGATCAGCCCGTACTCGGCCGCCTCATCCGCCTTGAAGAATCGGTCGCGCTCCATGTCGCGATGCACTTCCTCGACCGGCTTGCCGCAGTGTCGGGCGTAGATCTCGTCGATCCGCCCGCGCAGGTTGATGATCTCGCGAGCGTGGATCTCGATGTCCGTCGCTTGGCCGTCGAAGCCGGCGGAAGGCTGGTGCATGAGGATCCGGCTGTTGGGCAGCGCCGAGCGCTTCCCCGCTGCCCCGCCGGAGAGCAGCAACGACGCGGCGGACATCGCGACGCCCACGCACATCGTCGCCACGTCGGGCTTGACGAAGTTCATCGTGTCGTAGATCGCGAGCCCCGAATAGACCGAGCCGCCAGGAGAGTTGATGTACAGCGAGATGTCCTTGTCAGGATCGGCGGATTCGAGATGCAGCAGCTGTGCGACGACGACGTTGGCGACCTGGTCGTCGATCTCGCTACCAAGGAAGATGATCCGTTCGTTGAGCAAGCGGGAGTAGATGTCGTACTCGCGCTCGCCGCGAGCGGTCCGCTCGATCACTGTCGGGATCAGTGGCACAAGATGAACCCTAGCGGTCGCCGCGCCTTGGCTCGGCGAGGACAACGCTCGTTGCACGGCTTGCGACGGAACTGACCGCCCGGACAGGATAATCACGCTGTGGCGTCACTGAACTGGCCCAATCTGCTGACGGTGCTTCGCATCCTGTTGGTGCCGGTCCTGATCGTCGCGCTGCTCGGCCACACCAGCGACGGCGACGTCTTCGCCGCGGGCGTCTTTGCCGCCGCCTCGATCACCGACTTCGTCGATGGCTATCTCGCACGCACGCGCGACTCCGTGACGACCTTCGGCAAACTGATGGACCCGCTGGCCGACAAGCTGCTGATCGTCGCGGCGCTGATCTCGCTCGTCTCGCTGCACCGCCTCGCAGCCTGGGTGGCGATGGTGATCATCGCTCGCGAGCTCGCCGTCACCGTCCTGCGAATGGGCGCCACGCAGGCCGGTGTGATCATGCCGGCGAGCAACTTCGGCAAGCTGAAGACTTGCGTTCAGATCGCCGCGATCCTCAGCGTGATCGCCGTCCACAGCCACCCCCTGTGGCTGGAGCTGTTGGTCTATGCCGCCGTCGTGATAACCGTCGCCTCGGGACTCGACTACTTCTTCGGACTGCGCCGCCGGATCGACGAGGCGCGCGCGAGCGACGCCACGCACGCGAGCTAGCAGCCTTGCGCGATCAGCCTTCGAGCCACTCGCGCATCGTCGTGTGCCCGACCGAGTGCTGGCCGCTTGCGAGCTCTCGACGCAGCTCGCCAAGCGTGCCGTGGCGCTCGGCCAACACGTTGTGCTGATGGATCGTCTCGAGGTTCTCCTGTCGAGCCGATACGAACGCCTCGTCGCCCAGCTCGGGGAGCTCATCGATCACGCCGCGGATCATCTCCCGCACACAGTCCTCGACGAAGCGCGGCCGGCGGTGGGCTTTCGTGACAACCGCCGCCTCGTCCACGCGCTTCATCAGCTCATAGACCTCCGATGACATCGCACCCTCAACGATCTCGAGCAGCTTCCGCGCGTCGATCTCGAGCGTCCCGGCCTCCGTGACACCGACATGCAGCGTTCCGAGGCCGCGCTGGTTGTGCGTGGCGACGGGCACAGCCTCGAGAATCCGCTCGATCTCGGCGACGCTGAAACCATCGTCGCCGAGCCGTCTGTGTGCCTCCGCCGCGACAAGCTCCTGCGCGCACGGGCAGGCCGTCATCCCCTGGGCCGCAACTCCAACGAGGCGGCGGGTGCCGCGTGCCGAGGCCACCGCGACCCCGAACAGCGTGTAGATCTCCTGCGTGTTGATCCCCGATACCGGTGCCGGCCGGTGCACGGGGTAGCGAGCGGCGATCGTGACTTCGGCACGCAGCGCCTGCTGGCGTGCGCGCACGAGCTCAGCGACATGCTGGGCCAGCAACTCGGCACGGAACCCGGACTCTCCCAGGATCACCTCGCCGATCGCGTCGTTGACCACCTCCTCGAAGCGCGACATGTGCGCGCCCTTCTGGTCGCTGCGCAGATCCACGAGACACTCGATCTGCGCCGAGAACAGCTGCTCGTTCCCGTCGTGGCTGATGCGGATGACCTTCTCGACTCCGGTCACACCGACACGCGACAGCCCGATCGCAAAGCTCGGCGGCTGCGCCTGCACGTCCGGGACTTGGGCGGTAGCTGTGCGGTCTGCCATGACGAGATCCACATGCAGCCTAGCGAGCGATCTCGGCGCACCCACCTTCTGTTCCGACGTGTGTGCTATCACTCGCCGCGTCGAGATCGCTGAGGGGACTCGACACGAGGAGAGGAACTACGAGATGCAGACTCTGGTTGAGGTCGGAGCGCCCATCGAGAACACCTCGCCTCGCGGCGAGTCGGCTTTCGTTGCCGCCAGCGATATCGGCGGGCTGCTCGCGGACGGCCACCAGCGCGGCTATGTCACGGTCGAGAGCCTCGCGAGCGTCATCGAGGACCTCGACGTCTCCAAGCGCGAAGTCCGGGAGCTGTACGCCTACCTCGAGGAGCACGGCATCGAGTTGCTCGGGGGGGATGACGCTGAGGCTCACGACCTCAACGAGACCGTCGACCTCGATGCGGATGACGACGCCGCCAGCGACGAGCCCAAAGTCGAGCTCGACCTGTCAATCGAGCCAAGCCTCGACTCGCTGCGGCTGTACCTGCGTGAGATCGGGCGTGTTGCGCTGCTCACGGCAGCGGAGGAGATCGCACTGGCCAAGCGCATCGAGCGAGGTGACGGGCTTGCCAAGCAGCAGATGGTCGAGGCCAACCTGCGGCTCGTCGTGTCGATCGCGAAGCGCTACCTGGGCCGTGGCTTGTCGCTTCTCGATCTCATCCAGGAGGGCTCGCTCGGGCTGATCCGAGCCGTCGAGAAGTTCGACTACCGGCGCGGCTACAAGTTCTCGACCTACGCGACGTGGTGGATCCGCCAATCGGTCACACGCGCGCTTGCCGACAAGGGTCGCACGATCCGCATCCCGGTACATGTCGTCGAGAAGCTCAACAAGGTGCTGCAGGTCGAGCGTCAGCTCGTCCAGGAGCTCGGTCGCGAGCCGAGCGTCGATGAGATCGGCACGGCACTCAGCTGTGACGCCGACGAGGTGCGCGAGATCATGCGCATCGCCCAGCAGCCGATCTCGCTCGAGAAGCCGCTCGGTGACGACGACGACTCAGCCCTTGGAGACTTTGTCGCGGACGCAGCCGCGGAGACCCCGTTCGATCTCGCAGCGCGGCGGATCCGCGACGAAAGCGTCGGTCGTGCGCTCGCTGTTCTGCCCAGCCGCGAGCGCGAAGTGCTCGAGATGCGCTTCGGCCTTACCGGCGAGCGCCCGCGTACGCTGGAGGAGGTCGGGGTGGCGTTCAACGTGACCCGCGAGCGCATCCGCCAGATCGAGAGCCACACGCTGAAGAAGCTGATGCTGCTGCCGGAGGCGCAGGGCCTCCGCAACGCCTCCTGACGCTACACTTCCGCCCGCCGCGTGCTCACGGCGGGGTTCCCGAGCGGTCAAAGGGGACGGACTGTAAATCCGTTGGCTCAGCCTTCGAAGGTTCGAATCCTTCCCCCGCCATCGCCAGTAAGTACGGGCGTCTCGCTGGGGCTGTTGGTTGCTGGTCGGCGGTCGGAGGGGTGGCTGCACGCCACTGCGATCACGGTTGCGCCATGGCAGGAGCCATCGGGACCGCAGCTGACGCTCCCCCTGGCGCGATTAGCAGCCGCCGGTGGGTGATGGCGCTTCTGGGGGGTTGGCCGATAGCGGTGCCGAGCCGGGCGTCCCGGTGACCGTCTGCCATGTCACCGTTTCGGCATTGATTTGGATCGACGTTGGTTTCAGACCGCCGTTCGCGGCCGTGAAGATGACTAGCGGCGGTCCGAGGCCGTAGAAGTGTTCGAGTAGCTTCCTGCGGACGCGGAGTATCGCGACGACTTGGCATGCTCGACCGGCGAGCACGGCCGTTGTTCCGTCGGCAGCGATCGCGTAGTCGATGGGGTTGTCGGGTAGTAGCGGATCGTGGGGTCCGGCGTTCACGCCCGCGTTCAGCAGCCCAAATCGGACATCGCGTGTCCAGAGATCGAGCCAACCCACATCGACTTCCGAGCCGTTAGCGAAACCCTGGTCGTACGCGACGAAGCCGAGCCTGTGCCCGATGATGTGAAAGTCACTGGCCTGGACGTAGTTGAACGGCCCGGGGTCATAGAGGACGACTGGTTTGCCAGGGCCGGGGATACAGGCGAGGATCTCCTGGTGGTCGCCCTTGTCGGCCCGGTCGTAGAACGACACGTGGAAAGCACGAACTGGGCCGTCTCGAAACAGCGTGCGTCCCGCTCGGCACGTGGGCTGGAACTGCTGGCTCGGCGAGGCGATCGACGCGCTCGCCAGGGCAAGACCGAGCAATGACGCGGCAAGAACCGCGGCGAACACGCTATGTCGCACTGCGGCTCTGGAGCGGGTCGGGCTCAGCGGTGGTGCTCGTGCTTTGGTGCGGTTGGCGCGATCGTGCTTGTCTGGCTCGCGGCTGGTCTCGTTGCTGGTTGGGATGAGGGCGCTTGTTGATCGGCTATCCCCCAACCTGCCGGATGGTAAAGGCGCCACCAGCGTACAACCCGGTTGTCGCAACGTGTGGAAGCAGGCACGCGTGGTCTTCGGCGGGACCAGGAGCGGGCAGCGTGCCCCCTTTGCGCGCTGAACGGGTGCGTGCGTGCCGGCGGTGACGGGCGCGAGCTAGACAGACAGCAGGTTGGCGGCGGTCCCGGCGCGAACGACCCGTTTCGCGACTGCGCCTATCCCACTACCCGTGGAGGATTTCGGCGGCTGCGGTGAGCGCGTCGAGGTCTGCTGCGTCCGCGACGCCGGCGCGGTATTCGTCGCTGTCGCGGAGCGGTGGGGTCAGGTTCCGTTCGTAGCGGACCCGCTCGATGCCGTGCATGCGGAAGCCGATCGCGTGCTCTACGCACTCGGCGAGAGTCCACAGCCGGCCGGCCGTGGTTGCGTCCCCGTTGCGCGCAGCAACACACGCGAGCCCCGCGAAGCAGTACGCCTGCAACCGCACGTTTTCCTCTTCAAGGGCCAGGGCGAGCGCCTCGCGGTAGTGGCGGTCGGCGACCGGCACATCGCCCTTGTCGAGCGAGAGGTCACCGAGGCTGTGTACCGTGGCCGAACCGCTGCCCAGGCCGTTTGCGCGCCGGATCTCGATCGAACGGGTGTACAGCTCCGCGGACCGTTCAAACTCGCCGAGATCTCGGAGAGCCTCAGCGATGTAGTGGACGGAGCGAGCGATCCCTGCGTGGTCGTCTACGCGCTCGCAGATCGCGAGCGCCTGCTCCGCCCATCGGAGAACCCCCTCCGGCGAGCCGACCAAGAACTCGACGGTGCCGAGGTGCGAGAGCACGCGCGCCTCGTTGCGCTCATCACCAGCCTCCCGGTAGAGCGCCAGGGCCTCGGTCAGCGCCGTCCGAGCCGGGCCCGGCCTCTCGGCGTGCGCCAGCGCCAAACCGAGCCCGCGGAGAGCGTCGGCACGGTCCCCCGGCGAGAGCGCGGCGGGATCCTCGAGGGCGCGCCCGTACCACCGCGCGAGTTCCTCGATACGCCCCGCTCCCAACCATTCATTGGACACAGCATCGGCAAGCGGGAGTGCCGCTGCGATGTCGTGCTCGAGCGCCCACGAGAGCGCCAGGTCGACATTGCTCGCGTCCTGTCGCAGTCGGGTCAGAGCCTCCGCGCGCTCCGGGTCGCGGCCGCCGGCGGCGAGGCCAAGCGCAAAGTACCACCGAGCGTGACCGGTGCGGATGTCGTCCCGCTCGTCGCTGGCGTCGAACCGCTCGAGCGCGTATTCGCGAGTGGTCCCCAGCAGGAAGAATCGTCCGTTCTCGGCGCGACGCAGGAGGCTCTTGTCGACCAGTGACTGCAAGGTGTCGAGATCGGCGTCGCAGATCTGTTCGGCTGCCTCGAGCTCGAAGCTACCGATGAACACCGCGAGCCGGGTGAACAACCGCTGCTCAGGCTCGCTCAAGAGGTCATAGCTCCACGCGATCGTTGCCCGCATAGTGCTCTGACGGTCGGGAAGGTCGCGGCGGCCACCGGCCAGGAGAGGGAGGCGCTGCTCCAGCCTGGTAAGGAGCTGGTGCTCGGAGAGGAGCTTGACGCGCGTGGCGGCGAGCTCGAGCGCAAGCGGGAGGCGATCAAGCCGCGCGCAGATAGCGTCGAGCTCCGGCCCTGGCTCGAAGTCCGGCTTGGCCTGCCGCGCCCGCGCGGTAAACAGCTCGACGGCGTCGTGCGGCGACAGCGGCGCCACAGGGTACTCCTGCTCGGCGGCGACACCGAGACGCTCCCGGCTCGTGACGATCGCCGAACAACCCGGCGCCCGGGAGAGCATCTCGCCGATCGCGCGAGCGGCGTCGATCACCTGCTCGAAGTTGTCGAGTACCAGCAACACCGCCCGCTCGTGTAGGTACGTCGGCAGGTCCTCGACATCTCCGAGCGCGCGCGCGATGGCCGCCGGCACGAGCCGCGCCTCGGTGACCATCGCAAGCGACACCCACCGCACACCGTCCGCACGGCGGTCCGCGAGCTCCGCCGCAAGCGCGAGCGCGAGCCGGGTCTTTCCCGTCCCACCCGGCCCGGTCAGCGTGATCAGCCGATGAGAGCCCGCGAGCTCCACGAGCTCGGCGAGCTCGCGCTCCCGGCCGATCAGCGGTGTCGCCTGCACGGGCAGATGGACATGCCCCAGCGGCCGCCCGTCCGACCTGGTGCGGGCCCTGGCGGACGCCGCCGGCTGGGCGGAATCGTGCTCGAGCAGCGTCTCGTCCTGAGCGAGGATCGCCTCGTGAAGATGCCGCAGTTCCACGGACGGCTCGATCCCCAGCTCGTCGACCAGCACCGACCGTGCGGTGCGATAGGCAGCGAGTGCTTCTGCCTGCCGTCCGGTCCTGTACAGGGCCAGCATCAGCTGGCCACGCAGCCGCTCGCGGAAGGGGTACTCGCGCACGAGACGCTCGAGCTCGCCCAGCACCTGCGCCTGACGGCCCAGGAGCATCTCGACCGCGACCCGCTCCTCAAGCACCGCCGCGCGCAGCTCGCCGAGCCGCGCGATCTCCGCTTGCGCGAAGCCGTCGTACTCGAAATCGCACAACACTTCGCCGCGCCAAAGCTCTAGCGCCGCATTCAGCGCCGCCAATGCCCTATCCAGGTCTCCCGCCGCCAGCAGCGACCGGCCCTCGCCGATCAGCCGCTGGCACCGCTGCACATCCAGCTCGTCGGGCGCGATCCTCAACAGATAGCCCCCGGCAGCCGTGACCAGTCGCTCTCCGCCCAGGCCCGGGGGGCTGGCGGCAAGCGCCCGGCGCAGCCGCGACACGTGCACGTGCAGCCCTTTCGCGGCGCTCGCCGGCGGCGCACCCGCCCACAGCTCCTCAACCAGGCGATCGCTCGAAACAACCTCGTTCGCCCGCAGCAGCAGGATCGCAAGCACGGTGCGTGGCATCCGGCCACCCAGGGCGAGCTCACGCCCATCATCACCGATCACCTGTAGCGGTCCCAGGATGCCGAAACGCATACGCCTTGGCAACCGTACCGATCTCCGCCGCTCGCCGCCCACCGCACGCCGCCGAGACCGCCCGCCCGCGGTTGCGATACCCGGCTGGGGCGTTTACCGGACTGCAAGCCCGCTGCAACCCACGCAGATCACAGTGCCCGCACCACATCCCAACACGAGGTCCAGCCATGCATCCCCAACTCACCCTCCTCGTCGCCCAACAGCACATCGCCGACCTCCGCCGAGCCGCCGACCACGACCGCCTCGTGCAGGCCGCCAAGGCGGCCAGCCGCAGCGACGCCGCTGGCCGCCCCGTCGCCGCCGCGCCGATCATGCTCATTCGCCGGCTCCGCCGCCGCCTCGCTCAAACGCACCCGGCCGCGCGTAAGGCCGACCAAGTCGAGGGGTGAGCGTCGCATGCCCGCCGCAGCAGCGAAGCAAGGCCACAACCGGATGTCGGTTCACCCCTGCTTGTCGCCAAAAGCGGGGGCACGCGGGTGCTCGGTCGTGGGCGGGAGCCGTAGCGGGCGGATCTCCGCAGGCTCCTGCAAATGGTCCGCAGCAGTAGTGACGCCGCCGCGACCCAGACGCTCGTTAACACGCGAGGCTGTCGCGTAAAGGGCCGGGCTTGGTCAGGGCGAGGTGACTGCCCAGCGATGTCGTCAGTGCGCTGTGGTCGTTGTTGTCGGCAGTGATCGAGCAGCTGCCGCCAGCGCGCTGGAGTCGCGGTACAGGCTGCAATGGTGGGTCTTCGAGAGCCGGGGCTTGGATGCAGCCAGGCCGAGGTCGCGCTTACTCCGAGGTGTTAGCGGAAGCGCGGTTGCAGCCGTCTGGGCGTTGCTAGCCATGCGGTGACGGCGATCGTCGTCCGTCAAGGGCGTTGGTGCGCCTGCTTGAGCGGTAGATCGTGCCATACGCCCAGCCCCCGGGCAGGATGAGCAACGCGCTCGGTGTACCAGCTCATGGCGGCCGGGCTGCGCGCGTGGCTGGGTAGATCTCTTGCCACGCCGGGTACGTAGTTTGGTGAGTAGGCGATGGTGGGGAACTGCGGTTGACGGGTCGTAGCCGTAGCGCGAGTCTGTGAGGGTTCTTGAGCGCGGCGTCGGTCCTCGGCGTGCCGATATTTGGCGGGCGCCGTCCTCGGATGGGTCTTTGACACCAGCACCGCCGCTGGTAGCCGACCCGACACCCACCACAGACCACAAGGCAAGCCATTACCCGCACGCGTCACCAGCATCCCGCCAACCAATGCGGACACGCGGGCCGACGCCGGCAAAACCAGCAGCCCGTGGTCTCTGGACGGGTCCTCGCTTTTATCCTGGCCCTGGCGAGCGCCGCCCTAATGGCATTGCTGCCGGCAGGCAGCGCCGCCTCGCCCAGCACTGGCAGCGCGTCGTTCACGACGCCCGGCGAGAGTGCGTTCGTTGTGCCCGCGGGCGTAACGAGCGTGCAGGCGGTGCTCGTCGGCGCGAACGGTGGTCCCTCGTACGCCGGGAATCCCGCCGCCGGCGGGGCCGGCGCCACGGTGCAGGCGACGCTCGCCGTCATGCCTGGCGAAACGCTGTTCGTCGAGGTGGGCGGCAACGGACTGCTGGGCCGCGCTTCGGGCGGCTCCGCCGGCGGGACCAACGGCGGTGGCAGGGGAGCGGACGACGCGGCCGGCGGCGGCGGGGCGACCGACGTGCGGACCTGCTCGGTTAGCACCGGCGCGGCTGGCGACCCCGCCTCCTGCGCAACCACAGGCACGCTAGCCTCACGGCTGCTGGTTGCCGGCGGCGGTGGCGGCGGCGGCGGCCCATCCGGCGCCAGTTCCGACATCGCCGGCGGCCAGGGCGGCGCGGCAGGCAGCCAGGGGAACGCCGGGAGTATGTACTACGGCACGTATGGGGGTGGTAGTGGCGGCGGCGCGGCCCTCCAGTCCGCCGGCGGCAGCCCCGGCGCCACGCCTACCGGTACCTACGGTGGTAGCGCCGGCTTCACGGCTGCCGGGAGCGGCAGCCTGGGCGGCGGCGGCCTTTACGGCGGCGGCGGTGGCGGTGCCGGTGCCTACAACACCGACGACTACGCGTCTGGTGGTGGTGGTGGCGGCGGTGGCGGCGGCTCCTCAGGCGTGCCGGCGGGCGCAGCGGGCGTCACCGGCTACACCATCGAGAAGACCGCGAACGGGGCGCAGCCGTCGGCGACGCTGACCTGGACTGTGGTGCCGAACCCGGTGAGCGTCACCGGCACGCCGAGCGGCGTGACGAGCACGACGGCCACGCTCAACGGGACGGTAAATCCCGAAGGCTTCGTCGTGACCGACTGTCACTTCGCGATCGCCCCGAGTGCGTCCGGCGCGGTGAGCATCCCGTGCGCCCAGCAGGTTGGCGCAGGCAGTTCGCCGGTCGCGGTTTCCTCCCAGCTCACCGGCCTGACCCCCGGCACCACCTACACGGTCACGCTGGAGTCCGGTTGTGCCCAAGGCTCCAACGGCGGGGCGGCAGTCCAGTTCACTACAGCCGCCCCGCCAGTGGGTATCGCCAGTGCCGGCAAGGCGATCGTCAAGGGCACGACTGTCACGCTCCCTGTGACGTGCACCGGTGGGACGAGCTGCACAGTGACGCTGTCGCTGAGCGTCGTCGAGACGCTGAAAGGCGGCAAGGTCGTGGCGGTCAGCGCAAGCGCCTTGAAGTCAAAGTCAAAGACGACCAAGAAGGTCGTGGTTGGCAGCACCAGCGCGACGGTCAACCCAGGCCAGACACAGAGCGTCACTGTCGCGCTCAACGCGACCGGGCACGCGCTGCTGCACCGCCGCCACAGCCTGCCCGCACAACTGAGCGCGAGCCAGACGCTCACCGGCACCTCAAGCGCGGTGGCCTCGCAGACCGTCACGTTCAAGCTCGCAAAACCGAAGAAGCACAAGCACTAGCAATGGCGGCGCGGTGGTGCGCGAGCCCCAGGGCACGCACACCACCGGCGAGCGGCGCCCAGGATCAACTGCTCGTGACGACGATCGCCATCAATGCGGCACTGACCCGTACGCGGGTGGCAACGCTGAATGAACCCCAGCCGGCTGCGACCGCGCTTCCACTCCACCTCGCAGCAAGCGCGACCTCGGCATCACAGGACCACGCGCCAGCACCAGCTGACTCGCGTTGTCATCAACGCGTGGACGGAGGCGCCGACCTGACCCGCCGGCCTTTACGATCCCCTCGTGACCGACCCCGTCCCGCGCCTGCTTTTCATCCCCGGCCTCGGCGGTGAGGGCAGCTTCTGGGAGCCGGTGGCGGAGCGGCTCCCGGCCGCCTGGCGCAAGCGTTACCTGGACTGGCCGGGGCTCGGCCCTAACCCGCCCTCGCCCGGGGTCCGCTCGCTCGACGACCTCGTCGAGCTGGTGGTCGAGGCACTCGAGGACAGCCCCATGACCCTGATCGCCCAGTCGATGGGCTGCCTCGTCGCGCTGCGCACCGCGCTGCGAGCGCCGCGGAACCTGTTAGGCCTGGTGCTCACGGTCGCCCCGGCCGCGGTCAACATGCCCGACCCGCTGCCCGGCCTCCCGGCGGACCTCGAGCTGCCGGGCTGGGTGCTCGTGCGAGCGCCTGAGGTGAGCGCCGAGCGCCTGTGTGCCGTTGCCGTCCCGACGCTGTTGATCTCGGCGACGCGCGACCCGCACAGCCCGCTCGCAGTGGCCGAGGAGCTTGCGCGGACGCTGCCGATCGCGACCGTATTCGCGATCGACTCCGACGACCACGCGATCGCTCGCTCGCACGCCGCAACCGTCGCCGAAGCGATCGAGCGCCACCTAAATGGGGCGCCATTCGGGAGCGTGGCACCGAGCGACAAGTAGAGGTCCTGTGGGGGAGCGCCGGTCGGGCGGTTGCTTGCGCTGCTGGTGTCTGTTGTGTGGGCTGTTAGTCGGGTTGGCCGCTGACGACGAGATCCGCGTGGCGCTCTGGGTGCTCGCGGGCTATGTAGTCGTCCTCGGCTGCCATCCAGTCCTGCCAGAGCGCGAGCGCGTCCTGTCCATCTCGCTCAAGGCCGCGGCGAAGGCGCTCTGGGCGTGCGGTCTCGACCCACACGCTCGCTGCGAGGTAGGGACGAAACGCGAGCCGTGACGAGCTGACGCCCTCGATTATGAGGTACTCGCCGGGTCGCACGTCGTGCCACTCGCCGAGGCGCTGCGTGTCCCAGTCGTAGCGTTGGTAGCGCGCTGCGCGGCCCGCGGCGAGCGGCTCGAGGACTTGCTCGACCAGGCGCGGGTACCAGTCGAGCGCGTTGATCCAGCTGGCGAAGTTGTCGGTCTCAATCACCGGCACGCCGCCGAGTTGCTCTGCCACGCGCGCCGCGAGCGTGCTCTTGCCCGAGCCGCCGGGACCGTCGATCGCCAAGACCTTGCACGACATCGGCGGTGGAGCGGCCACACCTGCAATCAGCGCGACGACGAGCTCAACCGCGTCCTGCCCGCCCGGTAGCTGCATCGCCCGAAACTACACGCTCACGTCACCGACGCGGACCGGGCCGACCACTGCAAGAAGTGTGAGCAACAACGCGCCGACACCAGGCGCTGGCGCCTCTCTTGCGCGAGCAACAGGCGCATCACAGCGGGCTTCCTCAGCGTGTTCTGGTGCGCCGCTGGCGCTGGCGGCCCGCGACCGCGGTTGTCCTGCGCGCTGGCTTCTCGGGAAGCGGAAGCTGGATGGCGTCAGAGCCTTGACCAGGCATCGGTCGCCGCGGGCCGCGGTCTCCAGCCCCACCGCCGTGGCCTTTGCCCCGTCTACCGCGCCCCCATCGGCCAGGTCGCTGCGGACCCGCGTCCTCTACCGGACCCGTCGTCTCCGGGTGGTCTGCCCCGCGCAATCCGAGCCAGCGCGCACGCAGCGCAACGAGCCAACGCCGAATGGCTTCGAGCCCAGCATCGCTCGCGCCGCCTTGCTCCACGACGACAGTGTGCCGGACATCGGCGTCGCCGCGGCGGCCTGTCGCAGTTTCTCGGAGCAGTCACCGGTCAGACGCACGCTGCGATGCGCCTTTGGCGCGAGAACGAGGCGTGTCGTGTTCGTCCTACTGCGATCGCTGCACTCTGGGCGGTTAGGCTGGCATTCGTGATCGCCTCGGTTGTTACGCTCGATGAGCGGCCGGACTTGGTCGAGCCGATGTGGGCGATGCCGAACACGTGGCCTACGTTCATGCTGAAAGATCCGGTCGGCGCGCTGTTCTACGGGCGGCTTGCCGACACGTTTCCGCAGTATCAGTTGCTTGCCCTCGATGATCAGGATGCGATCGTCGGCAAGGTCCATAGCGTGCCGTTCGCCTGGGGCGGAAGCGATGAGGAGCTGCCTGCCAGGGGATGGGACGGCATTCTCGAGCAGGCTTTCAGCGACCATGAACGCGATCAGCAGGTCACGGCGGTGTCGCTACTCGAGACCCGCATCGTTCCTGATCGTCGCCGTGGCGGGCTCACCTACGTATTGCTCGACGCAGCGCGGCGCAACGTCCAGCGGCTCGGGTTCACAGACCTTTTCGGACCCGTCCGTCCCACGGAAAAGAGCCTGGAGCCGCGGACCCCGATGTCCGAGTACGTGGCTCGAGTCCGCAACGATGGCTTGCCCGCCGATTCCTGGCTGCGCGTTCATGTTCGCCTGGGTGCCCGAATCGTCAGCGTCTGCCCGCTGTCAATGGTCATGCCGGGGACCCTCGCGCAATGGCGGGAGTGGACCGGGCTGCCGCTGAGCAGCTCGGGCCTCACCGACGTTCCCGAGGCGCTCGCTCCAGTGCACGTGTCGATCGAGCACGACCACGTCGTGTACGTCGAACCCAGCGTCTGGGTTCACCACCGGCTCACCACACCCCCGAGCGACCCAAGCCCAACCACGATCGACGGAACCGAATGAGCAACGCCACCTGTTCTTAGGGTGGCTGTCGCAAAATTCGGAAGCAGCCACGAGCACGAACCGGGGTCACGTCCCCGCTACCGCTCGCGCCCAGGAGTAGGAACGCCAGCACCATTCGCCGCGAATGGCCGTGTTCCCCACGTGTTCCCAACTCGGGGGATCTCGGCGCACTTCAGCACACCTGGGCGACCTGAGAACACCTGAAGACACTTGAGATGACGAAGTGAGCCGACACTGTAGATCCGTTGGCTCAGCCTTCGAAGGTTCGAATCCTTCCCCCGCCACTCCGCAAGCGTCTGCAGCGGGGAGCGCGCTCGGGGCCGGGGAAGGCTCCTTGCGCGGGCGACGGCCTCGCTCCGGCGCGAACCTCCGGCTGGCGACGATAACGAACGCGCCCTGCAGAACTCATCGGCGCTTAATACTCAGGCGCAAGACTGCTTAGGCCGATGAAACAGCAGATGAATAGCACGCTGCCGACCGAAGCTCATCCGCGATCAACGCCCCGCGCTATGCGCCTGCTCGCTGCCGCTCTCGCCGGAGGGCTCGGCGCGTTCGCCTGCCCGATCGGACCCGTCACCCACACGCCGACGCCGCCCGCCGCGACCGCACCGACGCTGAGCGCCGGCTCGACAGACCGCACCGACCAGTAGCGCTGCCGCTGGCATCGCAGACCCGCAGGGAACGTCGGCTAGCATTCGTCGCGCGCCCTCTTAGCTCAGCTGGTAGAGCACTTCCATGGTAAGGAAGGGGTCATCGGTTCGAGTCCGATAGAGGGCTTGGGGAGAACACGCTGCGAGTCGACGGTGCCCGTCGCCCGAGCGTGGCTGCCAATCGGGCGAGGCGAGCGTCAGGGCTCGCGCGAGCGCGGAGCCTGGCTGGGCCGGATTGCGGCCGCGTAGTCGCCGCCGGCATCATGCGCCAGCCAGCGGAGTGGCCGCCGCAACCCACCCGGCGCTACGCGGCGAGAGCTGCCGGCTGCTCGTGCGCCGCCATCGCGCGGCGCGCCTGGGCGAACGTCAGGAGCTCCCCGGTGTCGTCGTCGATCAGCTTGAAGCGGACGGTGCGGAAGCCGTCCCACAGCGACAGCGTTGGTGCGCGGTGCAGAAACTCGTTCTCGTCATGCGCACGCTGCAGGTTGTAGTTCGGTATCCGCGGGTTGAGGTGGTGCACGTGGTGCAGTCCGATGTAGCCCGTGAAGAACGCCAGCACCTTCCCCAGCTTGAGGTAGGAGGAGCCCTGCAGTGCCGCGTCGAGGTAGCTCCAGTCGTCAGAGTGCTTCCAGTAGGCGCCTTCGAACTGGTGCTGGACGTAGAACAGCCAGACGCCGGCGGCGCCGGCCATCAGGATCATCGGAAACTGGATCTCGACAAAGGCCGCCCAGCCGACCAGCCAGATCGCGCCGGCGACCAGGACCAGCAGCGCGAGATTCGTGTTGCGGTGGCTGTTGCGGATCCGCTTGCGCTTGTTCTTCGGCACGATCCGCGGGCCGATCGCCAGCGACCAGATCGGCCCCAGCGTGAACATGATCCACGGGCTGCGCATCAACCGGTAGCGCAGGCGGGCGCCTCTGGTTCTCGCCTTGTACTCGCTCACCGTCAACGTCTGCACGTCGCCGACGCCGCGCCGATCGATGTCACCAGCGGTCGCGTGGTGGCCGGCGTGCTCTTGGCGCCAGCTATGAAACGGCGAGAAGACGATCAGTCCGACCGCCACCCCAACCCAGGTGTTGGCCCGCTTGGTGCGCATGAACGACCCGTGGGTGCAGTCGTGGAAGACGATGTAGGTTCGCAGCAGGAACCCCGATGCCGGGATCAGCAGCACCAACCACACGGCCGTCAGCCCGTCGGCGCGCAGGTAGTACATCGCGACCCACAGGCCGAGGTAGGCGAATACCGATGTCGCGAGGCAGACCAGGCTGCTGCGCAGGTTCGCGCCGGCATACGGCTCGAGCGGTGCGACCCACCACGCGCGGGGATTGGTCTTGCGGTCTGTTCCGTCGGCTACGCCGGCGTTGGCAGTGGCTGCTTCCATTGCGTCTGACTCCTCAACTCGCGAGCGACATACGGCGATCCAAAAGAAGTCAGACGATGCGTCCCAACCGCGTACGGTCGAGCTGCCCCGCTCGTGCCCTCATCGACACGATGCTAGCGCACTCTGCAGTCGCCGACCGGCTGCGCGCCGCGATCGTCGCTTCGAGCGCTCACTAGGCTGCGTTCGTGAGCACTCTCACGTTTCGCGAACGCGCCGCAACGGGAGCGCCGGCCGGCCTGCTCGTCCTGCACCACGGTCGCGGCGCCGACGAGCACGACCTGCTCCCGCTCGCCGATGCGCTCGATCCGCTCCGGCGTCTGCACGTCGTGACCCCGCGAGCGCCGCTGACGCTGCCCGGCCTGCCCGGCTACCACTGGTACGCGGTCCCGCGCGTCGGCTATCCCGACCCGGACAGCTTCCGCGACGCCTACCAGGCGCTCGCCGAGCTACATGACGAGCTATGGCGCCGCACCGGGATCGCACCGCGCCAAACCGTGCTCGGCGGTTTCTCGATGGGCTCGGTGATGAGCTACGCGCTAGCGCTCGCCGGCGAGCGCCCGCCACCGGCGGGCATCCTCGCGTTCTCCGGGTTCGTTCCCGTGGTCAGCGGCTGGACGGCGGACTTCGCCAGCCGCAAAGGCCTGCCCGCGTTCATCGCCCACGGCCGCAGCGACCGCGTGATCGAGGTCGATTTCGCGCGCCAGGCGCGCGAGGCGCTGCAGTCCGGTGGGCTTGCCGTCACCTACGAGGAGTCCGACGTGGGCCACCAGATCGACGCCTCGCAGCTCCCGCTGGCCCGCGACTGGCTGAGCACAACGCTCACCCCACCGCTCCCCGGGGAGCACTGAGCCGCCGCCGGGGGGCGCACGCATCGACGTCACCGTGAGCGCATCTACTTACGCGGCGCTCATCCGTTGCTGCTTGCATTTGCTGGCATGCGCAATCCCGCCGCGCCGCACGGCGACGCGGACGCCAGCCACCGCCAGCTCACCCGGCGCGAGTTGCTCGTCGCGGCAGGAGCCGCGGCCGGCGCGTTCACGCTCGCCGGCGCCTTCGCCGGCGACACGCTGATTGCACGCACCGGCGTCCCAGCGCTCAACGAGGTGCTGTCGCGCATCGCACCGGCCGATCCTCGCTTCCACTCCCGCCCCGACCTGCGAATCCCGGGGCTCAGCGTCGCAACAGCCAGCGGGACGCTCGCCCCGGGACCGATCTTGCTCGCCCCGTACAACGCGCCGGCGGGCCAGCAGGTGGGCGCCCTGATCATCGACGACTCGGGGGAGCCCTTCTGGGAGCAGCCGCTCGCCGGCCTCGTGACGACCAACCTCCGTGTCCAGCGCCACCACCGGCGCGCCGTGCTCACCTGGTGGGAGGGCGTCATCGAAGACGGGCACGGAGTCGGCGAATACGTCATCGCCGACGACGGCTACACGCCGATCATGCGCGTCCAGGCCAAAAACGGTCTGAAGGGCGACCTGCATGAGTTCCTGCTCACCGACCGTGGGACGGCGCTGCTCACCGCGTACGCAATACGAACGATGGATCTCACGGCCGTCGGCGGCTCGGCAACCGGCACGATCCAGGACGCCATCTTCCAGGAGATCGACCTCGCGAGCGGTCGCCTTCTGCTGGAGTGGCACAGCCTCGATCACATCCCGATCACCGAGTCCTACTGGCCGACTGGCGAGCTGTGGGACTACGTGCACATCAACTCGATCGATGTGGCCGACGACGGGAACCTGCTCGTCTCCTCCCGCAACACGCACACCGTCTACAAGGTCGATCGAAGCTCCGGCGAGATCATCTGGCGACTCGGCGGGAAGCACAGCGACTTCACGTTCGGCGGCGACGCCTCGTTCGCCTGGCAGCACGACGCCCGCGCTCATGGCGCCGCCACGCTGTCGCTGTTCGACAACGAGGGCAGCCCGGGCGGAGCCGTGCAGTCTCGGGCGCTGATCCTGGCGATCGATGAGCGCCGCAGGGCGGCGACGCTGCGCAACGCCTACCGCCACCCCACACCGCTCCAAGCCAGCAGCCAGGGCAGCGTGCAGATGCTGGGCGACGGCCACGTGTTCGTCGGCTGGGGGGCCGAACCTTACGTCTCGGAGTTCTCCGCCACAGGGCAGCTGCTGTTCGACGCCCAGCTCGGGCGCGACTACATCTCCTACCGGGCGTTTCGCCTGCCATGGAATGGCCGCGGGATCGGACGCCCGGCGCTCGCGGCGCGGCGGAGCCACAGCCACGTCACCGTCTGGGCGAGCTGGAACGGCGACACGCGCACGCAGTTCTGGGTCGTCCTCGCCGGTGAGCGCGCCAGCGCGCTCACCCCGGCGGCGGCAGGATCGCGCAGCGGTTTTGAGACAGCGCTCACATTTCCCGGCAGCGCGCGCCACGTCGCCGTGCGGGCCTTGGATGCGAACGGACAAACGCTCGCGCATTCACAGACGATCACCGTCTGACGTCCGCTGCGGCGCAGCGGCCGCCGCACACCTCAGGCGATGGTTAGAGCAGCGTCGGCGCCGACGCTGCTCTATTCCATCGCTCTCGCTCCCGTCACGGCGCAACATATCCCTTCGTGACGAGGTTTGCGAGTGAGAACCGTCACCCCTTGCTAGCCCCGAGCGCTCGTGCCGCCGCCCGGTCCGGCGGTGCCGGTGGAACCGCTTGATCCGCTGGAGCCGCTGGTCCCGGAACTGCCGGTCGAGCCGCCCGCGGGAGCCGGGTACTGGACCTGGACGGGTGTGAGCTTGAGCAGTGCGAGCCAGGTCGGCTCGTCCGTGACGCCCGACGGCGCTATCCCGTTTTCCGCCTGGAACGCCTTGAGGTTGGCTTCCGTGGTCGCGTCGAAGTCTCCTGTCGTCGGCGTCGTCGGCTCAGCCGCGGCCAGGTGCTCCTGCATCCAGATGACCTGGTCGCCACGAGCGCCCGAGCTGAGCGCCAGCCAGGCCGTCGGGATCGTGACGGCGGCTCCCGCAGTCATCGGTGCGTCGAGCGCCGCCCAGCCCGCGCTCGACATCGCCTGGAAGCTCCACCAGGAGAGCCCAGCCGCTCCGTAGGCGCTGGCCAGCTGGCGGAAGCGCGTCATCTGTGCCGGGGAGACGTTGTTGTAGGCCTGTCCGACCGGGAGGATCGGCCGGCCGTAGATCTCGTTCTCGACGTAGGTATGAGCGTAGGCCGCGTCGGGCGTCGTGCCGATCGCCTTCCAGTAGACCTGCGGGATGTCGTACTGCGCCCCGCCTGGGCCGAGGAACACCGAATAGGGCTCGGCCTCATGCAGGTTGACGTAGGGGAACGACGACAGGCCGACCGGGAAGCTCGGCCCGATGGCCGCCCGCAGATCCTGGATGTAGGTCTGGGCAGCCCAGTAGTTGCCCTCGTACTCCTTCTCGGCGTCGATCACGAGGCAGTCCGCGCCGTCCGCCACCGCCTGCGCTCCGAGCGCAGCCTCACCTACGGGATCGGCACCGTACACGTACTGCCAGGCGCACACGTCGAAGCCGAGCGCATGGAGCGACTGGATCAGCGACGGCGTGAACTGCGACCACATGCCAGTATCGCCGTCGCTGCTCTTGATGAACAGCGTCTTGACACCCGCCGCCTGCGCCGCCGCCGCGATCGCCGTGAGGTTGCCGTCGTCTGACTGGTCCAGGTACCAGATCCACATCGCTGTTGCGGCGAATGGCGCGGCGACAGGCGGCGCCACCGCGCTCACCACGACGGGCGCCGGACGGATCTCGATCGGCCCGTAAAGGCGCGAGCGGGTCCCGGACGGGGCTTGCAGGAAGACGTGTCCGCTGTGCACGCCGGCTGGCACCGTCGCCGCCAAGCCGTGTGAGGTCGGGTGCAGCGCCACGCCGAGCTTCTCGTTGTGGCCGCCGTTCAACGGCACCTTCGGGAAGTAGAGCGACAGCGAGCTCGACAGATGGTGACCGTGCACGACGAGCTCGCCCGTGACCTGGACGCTTCGCGGGTTCTTCGCGCAGCTCGTGACGCCAACGCGATAGCAGTCGATCGCGATGATCGTCGGCGTCGGCACGTAGGCGTGTGTTGTCGATGTCCTGCCGCTGCCCGACTTCGCGTTGGGCGATGGCGTTGCCGGCGTCGTGGCACCGCTGGGCGGGGTCGGCGTGGTCGTGGGCGAGGTGCTCGTCCCGCTCGGGGCGGTCGTCCCGCCGCTCGTGGTGGATGACGCCAGGGCGTCCGGGACCAACAGCGCAAGTGCGACAAGCGCGGCGGCGAGTGCTGGTGTTCGGCGGCGTGTTCTCATCAGGCGATTGCCGACCTCTGGCGCTCCCTGCGTCCTAGAACGCTCGAAGCGCCATTTCGGCTCGGTCGTCGAGTTCCTGCCCGCCGAGCCCTGTTTGGATCGGACGCGCGGCGTGACGCTGGCCAGCGCCACGCCTCGGGGCATCTACATTGAACAGGTTCGACGCGCCGGGCTCGCCGTCCTGCCCCTTCAGGTGCCTCGCCGCAAACGTTGCCAGAGGCTCGGCGGACGCGGCTGGGTGGCCAGCCAGTCCTCGCGGAAAGGCAGCCGCCCCGCCTCCCGCGCACGCATCACGCAGGCAGCGTGCGCGTGGCGTCGTCGCGAGGCGTCGCCTTCGGGGAACAGCAGCATGTGCTCGCTGAGCGCCGGCAGCAGCCGACCGCAGATCGGACAGCGGTAGGTCGCCGGCTTGCGGTTCGCCGCCGGGCGGACCGCCCACCAGCGTGCCTTCTCGAGCGCCATCAGCGCGCCCCGGAGGTTCGCGATCGATCGCGACTACGCTTCAAGTGATGAACACTCACCGGCGAATCCTCTCACCGCACGCGCGTCCGGCGAACCTACGGGCGGCAGCGTCAGCAGGGCCGGACTATGGCCGCAGCGATCAGCCGGACTGGCGCGAGGTCCCCTGGCAGACCCATCTCCACGCAATGACGATCGATGCTCGACGCGTGCACGTCTGCGAGGCCGGCAGCGGTGAGCAGACACCGCTGCTGCTGATCCACGGACTCGGCGGGCGCTGGCAGAACTGGCTCGAGAACATTCCGCGCCTCGCCGAGCACCGACGCGTCGTGGCCGTCGACCTGCCGGGCTTTGGACGCTCCCAGCTGCCGGTCGAGCCGATCTCGATCGCCGGCTACGCGCGCACCCTCGACCGGGTCTGCGACCTGTTGGAGCTCGACGCCGTGATCGCTGTCGGCAACTCGCTGGGCGGCCTGGTGGCCACCGAGCTCGCGCTGCGTGAGCCGGCCCGCGTCGCCGGCCTGGCACTCGTGTCGGCGGCCTGCCTCGCACCGGGGGAGATCAGTCCGATCGGCTCGCAGCTCGCGCTCGCTGCGCTCGCCCGCATCGCCGCGGCGCTGCCACGCGGCGCGGCCAGCACGCTGCGCAGGCCGCGCGCGCGCCACCTCGCGTTCGCGACGGTCATCCGTCATCCGACGCGGCTCCACACCGACCTGCTGTACGAGCTCGCCGGCGGCGCGCGCCCACCCGGTACGCTCGACGCCCTCGCTGCGCTCAGCGCCCACCCGATCCGCGATCAGCTCGGCCGGATCACCCAGCCGACGCTCGTCGTCCACGGCCGCGAGGACATGCTGATTCCGTGCAGCGACAGCGAGCGTCTCGCGACGCTGATCGCGGGCGCCGAGCTGCACGTCTTCGAGGACACCGGACACTTGCCGATGGTCGAGCGCCCGGTGCCGTTCAACGACCTGCTGCTGCGCTTTGTCGGCGAGCAGGGGTCGCCTCGCGACCACGCGGTGCCGCCAACGACCGGCGGTTGATCGCCCTCAGGAGGGCAGCGCCAGCGGGATCGCGAGGTCGGCGCGATCCGGCGAGGAGAACGCCGCGCCTTTGCAGATCGCGGCGGCGCCCGCTGGCAGCCCGTCCTCGTAGGTCTTCAGCCGGCCAGGGCTCGAGGCGCTGAGCGTCACGGTCATCGCGATCGCCGGTGTGCAGACGTCGAACTCGAACACCGCGTACGGCGCGCCTTGGAGCTTGTACAGGAGCAGCCACGCCGGGCGGCCGCCCGGGAAGGTGACGGTGTAGGACTGCACAGCGCTCGCGTCTTGCGGGAGCCTGCGCGCGAGGGCGCGACCGCGCTCCGCCGGGGTCCCGCCAGCCGGCTCGCTCGCCTGCACGGTCTCGCTGTCGGCCGGGTTCGCCAGGTTGAACCAGCCGCTGACCGACGTGCCGTGCGGCGCGACGAGCCCCTCGTTCTTCCAGCCGGCCGGGACGAGCAGCGCGAGGTTGCCGTTGTTGAAGCTCTGCAGCACGAGGCCACCAGGGCCGCCTGGCGCCACGATGATCCCGAGGATCAGCGCGAGCACGACGAGCGCCGCCGAGATCGCGGGCACCTGCCGGCTGCGCGCCGCGCGCTCTGGCTCGGTCGTCGCAGCGCTGGGAGCGTCAGCTGTCATCGGCTGCGAACTGTAGTTCGCCGCAGCTGGGACGGGATGGCCGAGCCTCGTAGCTGCCGAGGTCGAAGCGGCGCAGGCGCCGCCGGAAGCGCCACGTGAAGTCGGGCCACAGCACCGTGTGCCCGTCAGCGTCGAGATACCAGCTCGCGCAGCCGCCCTGCTCCCAGACCGTCCCGCGCGCACGCCGGCGCACCCACTCGACGAACGCCGTTTGCGCCTCCGGGCGCACCTCGAGCGAGCCGATGTCGCGCCGCTCCAGCGTCGCAAGGAAATCGAGCAGATAGGCGATCTGCGCCTCGATCATCACCAGCACCGAGCTGTGGCCGAGGCCGGTGTGCGGCCCGAGCAGCATCAGGAAGTTCGGGAAGCCGGTGACCATCGTCCCGTTGTAGGCCTCCGGCCGGCCATTCCATTGCGCCGCTAGCGTGCGTCCGTCACGGCCGCGTATGCGTCGCAGCCCCGGCGCGTTGGTCACCTCGAAGCCGGTTGCGAACACGACCACATCGGCCGGCCGCTCGCTTCCGTCGCCGGCCAGCACCCCGGTCGGCGTGAGCGCGGCGACCGGCTGTCGGATCAACGTCACGTGCGGCTGGGCCAGCGCCGGGTAGTAGTCGTTGGAGAGGAGCACCCGCTTGCAACCGAGCCGGTAGGCAGGTGTCAGCGCCGCCCGCAGCTCGCCGTCGGACACCTGCCGGCGGAGGTGGCGCCTGGCGATCCGCTCCAGCGCGCCGAGTAGCCGCGGATGGCGAAAGCCGACGACGACGAGTTCGCGTCCCCAGTAGCTGGCGCCGCGGAGCGCACGCTGCACCACGGGCGCCCTCCGGTAGACCGTTCGTTCGACCCGCCGCCTCGCGCGGTCGGGGTGCGGCATGATCCACGGCGGCGTGCGCTGGTAGACGTCAACCGCGCGGGCGACGCGCGCCAGCTCGGGCACGATCTGGATCGCCGAGGCGCCGGTCCCGACGACCGCGACCCGGGCGTCGCGTAGGTCGCAGTCGTCCCTCCAGCGCGCCGAGTGGAACGCCACGCCGCCGAATGAGCCCATCCCGTCGAGCTTCGGCATCTTCGGCGAGGACAGCCCGCCCATCGCCGCGACCACGACCTGCGCGGTCAGCGGCCCGGTCGTGGTCTGCACGCGCCAGCGTCCGTTCTGCACATCCCAGTGCAGCGCCGTCACGGTGGAGTTGAGGTGTATGAACGCTTCGAGTCGCTGACGCTTCACGCAGTTGCGCAGGTATTCCCATATCTCACCCTGGCGCGAGTGCGTGCGGCTCCAGCCGGGGTTCGGCGCAAACGAGTACGAGTACAGGTTCGACGGGATGTCGCACTGGCACCCCGGGTAGCTGTTCTCGCGCCACGTCCCGCCGACCTCGCCGGCGCGCTCCAGCACGATGAAGTCCTCGATCCCGGACTGGCGCAGGCGGATCGCCGCGCCGATCCCGGAGAAGCCGGCGCCAACGATCACGACACGGTAGTGGGGAGCGGTCGCGGCGGCGAGCGCCATCCGGCTGCACGATAGCTACCGCGACCTGGCGCGCCGGCGCTCCCCACGCTTGCTGGGGAGCCTGTTGTAGTGCCGTGGAACGGCGGTCTGGGGACGACGCTCGCCGCCCACGGCGCCTTCGCGAGCTGGAACCGCTAGCGTCGCGCCCGCAATCCCAGCTGGAAGGAGCGTGATGGGCAGGCCGGAACGACGCAGCATCCGCAAAATGAGACTCGTCGCAGTCACGGCGCTTGCTGCACTGCTCAGCGCCTGCGGCTCCACCAGCGTCGCGCCGCCGGCGCGCCTCGCGCTCGTCTACAGCACGCAGAACGGCAACGTCGTGGTGGCGAGCCCGCGCGGCGCACATCCCCACGGCCTCGGCCTGGCCGCCCAGGCGCTGCTCGCGCCTGACGGCTCGCTCGTAGCGACGCTTCGCGGTGGCGGCGGCACGGCTCCGGTCCTGCTCAGCACCGACCGGACCGCCGGCGCGCCGCGGCCGCACGTCGCCGCGCGCTTCGGCCTTCCGCAGTGGTCACGCGACGGCATCGAGCTGCTCGCCTGGTCGCCGGACTCCAGGTACGTCGCGCTCAGCGCCAACCGGCTGACCGGCGGCGGCGAGCAGACGGAGCTGCTCCTCGTGGATGTCGCGACCGGCACGGTGCGCCAGATCGCCACCGGCGACTTCCTTGGCGCAAGCTTCGCGCCAACCCTTCCCGACCGCCTTGTCTACGCCGACGCAAGCGTCGACCAGCTCGACAGCGGACATGTCGCTCTGTTCACGGCGAACGCCGACGGCTCCGGCCGCCGTCAGCTGACACGCTCCGGGCTTGCCCTGGATCCAGGCTGGGGGGCGAAGGGAATCGTCTTCGCGCGCCTCAGTCGTGTCGGCTCGCCGACAAGCTCCCCGCGCTATCAGCTGTGGTTGGTCCAGCCGAACGGCAGCGGCTTGCGCCGGCTCACGCACATCACAGCCGGACCGCCCGCCGCTGACGCGAGCGGCTCCGCGCTCGCCGTCTCGGCGAGCGGCACGCGGGTTGTCGCGACCCTCTACTCGGCGTATACGACCTTGCCGGTCGTTGACGTGTGGACGGTCAACCTCGCGCGGTCGCGGCCGGTCACGCGCGAGCTGCACTTCCGCGGCGCAGCCGTGACGGCAGCGGGAATCGCGCGCAACGGGCAGACGATCCTCGTCAGCGCGGTGGAACCGACGGGCCGCTCGGCGCTGGAGTCCGTCCATTTCGACGGCACCGGCCTCAGGCTGCTTGCGGCGCGGGGCTGGAACCCCAGCTGGAACCGTTAGCTGCGCCGCAACAAACGCCCATTAGAATGTGCTTACGTCACTGAAAGGCCAGCGACGTTACGGGGTGAGGTGATGACGACGGTCGGAATGAGACACGGTCGACGCGTGGGCGGACTCGCCGCGGCACTGCTCGCGATGCTCATCGCCGGCGCGGCGCCCGCAGCCGCTTCGAGCCACCCCACCTATCTCACGTTCATCGGCAACGCGACGATGGCGAACCCGTACGTCGCGATAGCGAACGTCCACGGCGGTGATCCGCGGATCCTCGGGCCCGGCTCGAGCGCCATGATCGCCCCGGATGGAGCGCTCGTCGCCGTCGTCCAGACCACCGACTCGGGGAGTGGCACCTCGCTCGTGATGTACCCGGCGACTGGCGGGTCCGGACGTCAGCTGTTCGAGTTCTCCGGCTTCCTCACGCTGCTCGGCTGGTCGGCCGACTCGCGGCTGCTGCTCGCCTTCGCCCCGAGTCCGAACGACGGTGCCGGGTCGCTGCTGGCGATCAGCGCAGCGACGGGCGCTCGGAACACGATCGCGACGGGCGTGATCGCCGGTGCGAGCTTCTCTCCGTCGAGCTCGGACGACATCGTCTACGGCCTCGCCCATTCGCCGGCGGGCGCGTCGGGAAACCTCTACCGGAGCTCGCCGACTGGCAACGAAGTGGATCAGATCACCCACAACGGCGACAGCTCGAATCCGTTGTGGGGACCGCACGGGATCGTGTTCGCACGCCAGCACTCGCGTGGCAGCGACGAGGCTCCGATCAGCCAGCTGTGGCAGATCCAGCCGAACGGGACCGCTGAGAAGCAGCTGACGAACATTCCCGTTGGGCCACTCGTGTCGGGCCTCGTACCGATCGCCTTCTCGGCTGACGGCGAGCACCTGCTCGCGGCGTGCGAGGGCGAGGACACGCTCGCGTCCTGGACCGTCGACCTGTCGGGCAAGACGGCGGTGGCGCACGACCTCAACGACCTGTACGACGGCAACAAGCCCGACGGCATCTCACGCGACGGCAAGACGGTCCTCTACTCGACCGGCTTCGAGGGCGCACCGATGTCAGTCGACACGGTGCCGTGGGGTGGCGGAAAGGTGACGGTGCTGTCGACTCAGGGCACCAACCCGAGCTGGAACAACTAGCGAGACGGCGGGCGCGCCCGCTCGTCGGGCCAGCGCCCGAAACGCTCGAAGTAGCTCCGGGCGTACTCCTCTTCGTCACGCGCCGCGTCGCCGGCGACGCCGACGCGGTACAGCCAGCTGATCAGGGCGGTCGCGAGGCCGGCGCCGATGAGGCTCGCGCCGCCGACCACCGCCGCCGTCGTCGCGAAGCACATCGCGACGATGCCGGCGATGACGATCGCTCCGGGGAGGCCGTAGCGGGTCGCCCGCAGCGCCCACGAGGTCTTTGGCCGGCGCGCTGGTGGCGGCGGCGCGCCAGTCGGGCGTCCCGCGGCGGCCGGCGGCGCGTATGCGCGCGCGCTTGCCGGCGGGCGCCAGCGATCGCGCCCGTGGGTCGCGTGCGGTCGCCCCCCGTGCCGCTCACGCGCCATTCACCGAGGCTACTATGCGACAGCGCGCAGGTGGCGGTAGGGGGCGCTGCGCAGCTCGCGCGCGAGCGCGTCGAGGATCGCCTCCTCATCGTCCTCGCGCCCGTCGGTGACGGCGGCGACGACGGCCCGCTTGCGTTCCAACAGCGCCGCGATCGTCTCGTCGATCGTGCCGGCAGCGAGCAGGTAGGACGCGTTGACGGCCGCCGACTGTCCGATCCGGTGGCAGCGATCCTCCGCCTGGTCATGCGTCGCCGGCGTCCAGTCGAGCTCGAGGAACGCGACGTTGGAGGCTCGCGTGAGGGTGATCCCCTGCCCCGCCACGGCGAGCGAGCAGACGAGCAGCTGGTTGTGCGCCGTGGCCTCGCCCTGGAAGCTCGCGACCGTCGCCTCGCGCTGGCCCGCGCTGTCCTGGGCGAGCAGATGAAGCGCCCGCGGGAACCGATCGATCACCGCCTGCTGGATCTCCTTGTGGCGCGCAAAGACCACCAGCCGCTCGCCCGATGCGAGGAAGTCATGGATCCACGCGAGGCCGGCATGCAGCTTGCCCCGCGCGGCGATCAGCTTGAGTGCGCTGAGGCGCACCAGCCGCTCTGCGCGGAGGGCTCCCGCGACGCGCGCGTCGAGCTCGCGCAAGTCCAGTGGCTGGCTGCGCAACCACGCGATCAGGTCCTCCTCGGCGAGCCGGTAGGAGGCCTCGTTGTCGAGCTCGATCGGAATGATCGAACGGGTCTTCGCGGGTAGCTGGGGCAGCACGTCAGCCTTGAGCCGGCGCGCGAAGCAGCGCGCGCGCAGGTGCCAATGCAGCCGCAGGTGCGCGTCGGGACCGCGGAAGCGCGCGGCGAACGCGCGGCCCGACCCGAAGTCGCCGATCCGGCCGATGATCCGCAGCTGCGAGATCAGCTCCTCGGCGCGCGCCATCACCGGCGTCCCGCTGAGCGCGAAGACGAGCCCGTCAACGGGCACCGTCGCGGCGAGGCGGCTGACCGCCTTGGTGCGCGTGGCGCGGGGGTTCTTCAGGTAGTGGGACTCGTCGAGGACGAGCGCGCGCGGCCCGATCCCCGCCAGCAGCTCGAGCCGGGCGGCGACGATGTCGTAGTTGACGATCGTGATGTCGGCGTGCAGACGCGGTCCATCACCGCGCCGGCCCACCAGCAGCGACGTGCTGCGATGGCCGACCCACCGCTCGAGCTCACGCTGCCAGTTGAGCTTGAGGCTCGCCGGGCAGACGACGATCGCCGGATAGGCCTCGTCGTGTTCGAGCGCGGCGATCGCCTCGATCGTCTTGCCGAGCCCCTGCTCGTCGGCGAGGAACGTACGGCGGCGGGCGAGCAGGTAGCTGACGCCGGCCCGCTGGAACGCCATCAGCTCGCCGCCGAGGCGAGCCGGCCCCAGCGGCGCGTCGGTCGCGCCAGACAGCGCGACGATCCCCGCCGTACGCGCGTGCTCCTCGCGGATCTCGACGAGCAGCTCCAGCGCGTCCGGGGCGCAGCGGATGTCGTGGGCCGCCGTGAAGGCATCGAGTTCAGGCACGCAGAACGGATCCGCACGGACCGCGGGCAGCAGTGCGTGCTCGTCCACCGCGCTGCGCGGCGCCCGCCAGGGGAGCGCGACCGCGAGCGACGCAAAGCGCGCAAGCAGCGCGGGGTCATAGCCGGGCGCGAGCACGAACACCGGCTCGGCATGCACACGCGAGCGCTCGAGCACGGCCGCCGGCGGCGGCTCTTCGCGGCGCAGTGCGGCTACGCAGCGCCGGCACGCGCGCGAGGCGCAGGCGTCCGTGTGCCGCTCGATCGCGCGCCAGCCATCGAGCGTTAGCGGCTCGCTTCGCTCGCCGAGCCCAGGCGGCAGGCCACCTTCGCCGGCGAGCACGAAGACGGGGCGTCCGTCCAGGAGCGCGACGTCGACGGTGACTCGCGCGGCGTCGCGCCGCGCGATGGCGGCGCGCTGCGTGGCGGCGGCGATCGTTCGCTCCGCCGCGTCGCTCAGCCATACGCGCGGGTCCCGATCGGTGAGCGCGCCAACCAGCGCAACCGTCTGCTCGTCCAGCGGCAGCAGGGCCCGGCCGGCGGCGAGCACGCGGACGGCTTGCGGGTGCGAGAGCAGACTGCCCAGCAGTTCGGCGGGAATGTCGTCACACACGCTCAGCCAGTGGTCCTCGTCAAAGCGGACGAGCTCGATCAGGCACTCGTCGGCGTCGCGCTCCGCGCGGAGCGCGCCAAGCGAGCGCTCGAGCTCCCCGCTCAGCTCCACGGCGCCGGGACACTCACCGATCCAGCGCTGCAGCGACGCGGCGCTTTCGGGTGAGAGCGGCAGGCGCCATACGCGCCCCAGCGGATCCCAACGACGCCCGGGAATCGCCCGCAGCGCGCTCTTCAGACGCTCGTCGTAGGGAAAGCGAAGGACCGCATCGTCGTTCTCGATCCAGGCCGCGATCACTGCGCGAGGATAAGCGCCGTCGCCGACGACGCCGCTAGCCGGCGGCCGAGAACGACGAGTCGCTGGCGGCAAAGCCGAGCGTGACCGCCCCCGAACCCGCGCCTGCGTGCGCCAGGCGCAAGCCAAACGGAAGATCGCCGAGCTGGCGCACGCAGTCAGCCTGCGCCGCGACGGCATCGAGCGTCGACGGCGCCACGGGAGCGCTGTTGAGAACGACAGCGATGACATGGAAGTCGACGCTGCCGCCAAGCGCCCGCGGGCGCAGCCGAAGCTCGGCCGACCGCCCCACCGGCGGCAGCAGCGAGACGTGCCCGGGGAAGATCAGCACGCGCGGGCGCGCCGTCAGCGCCGCGGCGAGGCTCGACGGGAGCGAATCGATGCACCTCGGCGAGGAGAGCAGGTCGCGTACGCCATCCGGACCGAGCTTCGCCTCCACGGTGACCGCCCCGATCGCGCCCTGCAGGCTCGTCAGCGAGGTGAGGTGGATGTCATCGAGCTGGCCGCGCAGCGACACCGGCGGCAGCCCGCGAAAGTCGACTCGTGCGGCGGTCACGCTCACATTGAGATGACCGTGGACGAGCTGCCAGAGCACCGGCGTCGAGCCGAAGGAGATCTGCGCCGAGCCGCCGATGCGCGCGACGACCGCGCTGCGCACAGCGTCACCAAGGAGCTTGCGCGCGACGAGCTCCCCGGCGACGAGCGGGATCGCGAGGACGATCGCGAGCACAGCGAGCCGGCGCAGAATCGGGAACAGGAACAGCAAGGCTTGTTCGGCGACGCCCTGACGAGCGAGGGCCTCAGACCCGCTCGAGCACCACGACAGGGATCTCGCGCTTGGTCTTCTGCCGGTATTCGTCGTAGTGCGGCCACACCTCGACCATCTCCTGCCATAGAGCCGGTCGCTCTTCGGCGCTCGCCGTGCGGGCGCGCGCCGTGAAACGATCGGCGAGCACCTGCACCTGGACCTCCGGCTCAGCCACGAGGTTCAGATACCAGGCGGGCGGCTGATCCGCGCCGCCCTTCGAAGCGACAATCAGATAGTCGTTGCCGTGGCGACGGTAGATCAGCGGCGTGCTGCGTGGCTCGCCGCTGCGCCGACCCTTCGTGGTGAGGATCAGCGTCGTCGACCCCTCGCGCCAGTCATGTCCTTCCCGGCCGTCGGTCTCGATGTAGCGCTGGGCGTGTTCCGGTCCAAAGAGCATCTGCTCTCCTCTCTCGCGGTCTTGCTTTCCGCTCCCCAGACTACGTGAGCGCTCAGCCGGTGGAGAGGATCGGCCCCGTCTCCACGACCTGGAAGGCGCTGCCAGGAACATTCTTCAGCGTGTCGAGCGCCGCGTCGTTCCAGCGCGGGTCGGTGGCGCCCTGGAAGAACCAGGGACTGCCGTTGTCGGCGACGATCAGCCCGTAGGTCTTCATCGCCTGGAGGATGATCCGGGCGGTTCGCGGATAGCCGGAGATGTCGAAGCTCGCCTCCAGGCGCAGCCGCAGCCCCATCGGCGGAAGATCAGGGTTCGTCGAGCTCGAGGCGAAGTGCGTCGCCGGGTGGATGAAGCCGGCCTGCGTCTCCGGGACGGTGACGCGGATCGCGTGGTTGATGTAGCCGCGCCGGATCTCGCGGTAGCGGACCAGGCCGGCGAAGATCGGCAGGCCCGCCGCGTCGGCCGACGTCCAGCCGTCCGGGCGCAGCTTGTTGGAGCGCAGGTTGAAGACCGCGCCGGAGGCCGCATTCCACGATCCGTCGGCGTTCGGATAGGCGTCGTACAGCTCGTAGAGCTTGCAAACGCCAGCCTGGACGACGAGCACGTGACGGTCACCAGTCGAGCTCGCACCGCCTTCGATTGGGGCGTTCGGCGGGATCGGATACGGGCCGGGATCGGACTGGTCGCCGTAGGCGGTGAAGTGGATCGGTACCTCCGGCTGGTTCGCCGGCACGACGGCGTAGGGGATGCCGTAGCTGAGGTTCGAGCCAAAGTCTGGGTGCAGGTCGAGATTGGCCCCGATCGACGCGATGTAGGCACTCGACAGCGGACTGACGGGAAGGTTCGTGACCTTCTCGTGCCAGGGGTTGTCGGCGGGAAAGACCGGGCAGCCACCGGTTCCCCGCCCAAAGTGATCGGCTGTCGCGGAGCTCTCGGCGGCCACGGCTATCGCCGTGCCGCCGATCGCTATCGACAGGGCTGCCGCTGAGAGGATCGCTGTGCTTCGACGGAGCACGGTCAGCTGACACTAACAGGGCCGCTTCGGCGTATCGACTGGACGTCGAGGTGGGCGTTGCTGCGATGTGCGAGTGTTTGGGGCCCCTCCCACTCACGACGAAAGGAGCGGCAGCGCGTCCGATGTGGCTCTCCGCGCCCGGCCTTCTGCGCCGCGAGCTCGAGCGCGCGCTGCCCGAGCGCCCGTTCACCGTCGAGTTCTGGAACGGGACGCGCCTGGAGCCGACGAACGGCAGCGGCGGGCCGACGTTTCGCGTGCGCGGTCCCGGCGCCATCGCGCATCTGCTGCGCGCACCCGGCCAGCTCGGCCTCGGACGGGCCTACGTGTCGGGGTTGCTCGAGGTCGACGACCTCGACGCTGCGATGGTTCTGCTCGGCAGCTGGAAGCCGCCGCGGCTCGACAGAGCCACCCAGCTCCGGCTGGCGGCGGCGGCGCTCCCCGCAGTCGGCCTGAGCCGGCCGCCGGCGATCCCCGCGGTTGAGCTGCGCCCCGAGGGCGCCCGCCACAGCCGCGAGCGCGACCGCCGCGCGGTGCGCCACCACTACGACGTCTCGAACGACTACTTCGCGCTGTTCCTCGACGCGTCGATGACCTACAGCTGCGCCTACTTCAAGGGCGGGGCGCGGACGCTCGAGGCGGCACAGGAGGCCAAGCGCGAGTTGGTCTGCCGCAAGCTCGAGCTTGCTCGGGGAGAGCGCGTGCTCGATGTCGGCTGCGGCTGGGGGAGCTTTGCGATTCACGCCGCCTTGCGGCACGGTGTCCACGTGCTCGGCATCACCCTGTCCGAGCCGCAGGCGCGCCTCGCACGCGAGCAGGTGCAGCGCGCAGGTCTTCGTGACCGGGTCGAGATCCGCGTCGCCGACTACCGCGAGCTCGCCGCCGAGCCGTTCGACGCGATCGCGAGCATCGGCATGGTCGAGCACGTCGGGGCGGTGCAGATCGACGACTACGCGTTGCGCCTGGCCGGGCTGCTCGCCCCGGGCGGGCGTTTGCTCAACCACGGGATCGCGCGCCTGCGCCACGGCGACCCGGAGGCCGGCCCGTTCTCCGAGCGCTACGTGTTCCCCGACGCGGCGCCGCTGCATCTGTCGCGCGTGCTCAGGTCGCTCGAGCAGGCGGGGCTAGTGACGCAGCACGCCGAGGATCTCTCAGACGACTACATCGAGACGCTCGGGCATTGGATCAGCCGTTTTGACGCCCACATCGACGGCGCCGGCCGTCTCGCGGGGGCCGAGCGGGTGCGCGTCTGGCGGCTCTATCTGCGCGCCGCGCGCAACGGCTTCGCCACCGGTTTCACGGGCGTCTACCAGGTGCTCGCGCGCCGTCCGCCACCCGGATCGCCCGGCGGCTTCTGGCGCCTGAGCGCGGCGCACGAGCCTTGACAGCCCTAAAGCAGCCTGGGTAGCGCACCGATAGCCCAGCTATGAGCCACATCGCTGGGTCGCGGTCGACTGCCCGCAGGGTGACCGTGCGGCTGTTTGTCAAGTACGCGGTCATCAGCCTGCTACCGGTGCTGGCACTCGGCTTCGCGTTCGCGGCCAGCCTGCGCGCCACCACGCGCGACCGCGGCATCGCCCAGGGGACCGCCGAGGCAAGGCTCGTCGCGGAGGCGGCAGTCGAGCCGCTGCTTGCCGCACATCCGCTCGGCAACCTCCCGGCGGCGGCGGAGAGCGCTGATCTGCGCTCGCTCGCGACCCAGGCGGAGGGTGCCAGCGACATCCGGCGACTGCAAGTTCGCGATCTCGATGGACGAGTCGTCTTCGCCGACGGAACGGGCGGCGGCAGGGTGCTCGGCGCGGACGTCCGAGCCGCTGCGCGCGGCAGGACCACCGCCCGCCTCGAAGGTCCGAGCTCCGACCCGCGAAGTCAGTCAGTTGACGTCTCGCTCCCGCTGTACGCCCCTGGCGCGCGGCGGCAAGTCGGCGTCCTCGATCTCGCACTGCCCTGGGCTCCGATCGAGACCGACGTCAGCGCGAGCCTCAACCGGCTCTATCTAGATCTGTTCGCTGGGCTCGCACTGCTGTACGTAGCGCTGTTCCTGATCAGCGTCTCGATGAGCCGCGGCCTGCGCAGGCAGGTGGCGGTCAACGTCTCACAGGCCGAGCAGCTGCAAACCAGCGAGCTCGAGCACCGCCTGCTGTTCGAGCAGAACCCACAGCCGATGCTCGCCTACGACCGCAAGACGCTGCAGATAGTGGCTGTCAGCAACGCGGTGGTCGCGCGTTACGGATACACGCGCGAGGAGCTCCTCGCGATGACGATCAAGGACATCCGCCCGCCGGAGGATGTCAAGCGACTGCTGCACTACCTCGATCTCCACGGCGGCGCGAACTGGGTCGGACTGGCCGCTGCGCATCCCGGGCGTCACCAGTACAAGGACGGCACGATCATCGAGGTCGAGGTCACCAGCGACAGCCTGACCTTCGCCGGCCGGGACTGCCGCATCGCTGTCTGCCCGGACGTGACCGAGCGCAACAAGGCGACCGCCGAGCTGGCGGTCGCGCGCGACGAGGCGATCGAGGCTTCGAACACGAAGTCGGCGTTCCTCGCGAATGTGAGTCACGAGATCCGCACGCCGATGAACGGCGTGATCGGCATGAGCGAGCTGCTGCTCGACACGGACCTCGACGAGGAGCAGTACAGCTACGCCGAACAGGTCTCCCGCTCCGGCGATCAGATGCTCTCGATCATCAACGACATTCTCGACATCTCCAAGATCGAGACCGGTCAGATCGAGCTCGACCTGACCGACTTCGACCTGCACGACGCCATCGATCACGCCTGCGCCGTCCCCGGCATCGAAGCCAACGCGAAGGACGTCCTGTTCGATGTCCGCTTTGAGGACGATGTGCCCCATCACGTGCACGCCGACAGCAAGCGCCTGCGCCAGATCGTGCTCAACCTCGTCACCAACGCCGTCAAGTTCACTCCCGCCGAGGGCTCGGTCAGCGTCACGGTGAGCACCGCACGCCGCGACGAGAACACCCCGGTCGTGCGAGTCGACGTCGTCGACAGCGGCATCGGAATCGACCCCGCCGTGCTCGACAAGATGTTCGAGCCGTTCACGCAGGCCGACGTCTCGACGACCCGCAAGTACGGCGGCACCGGACTGGGCCTCGCGATCGCCCGCGAGCTCACCGACCTGATGGACGGCACGATCGGCGCGGAGAGCGAGCCGGGCCGCGGCAGCAGGTTCTGGATCGAGGTGCCGCTGGCGATCGCCGCCGAGCCGGGGGCCGCGGTGAAGCCGTGCCAGCGGCGCGCTGCGGTGCATCGCCTCGGAGCCGACACACCGCTCGTCCTGATCGCCGACGACACGCCGGTGAACCAGATCGTCGCCGTTCGCGCCCTGCAGCGTTGCGGTTGCCGCTCGGACATCGTCAACGACGGCTACGAGGCGCTCGAAGCGATGCTGACCCAGCGCTACGACGCGATCCTGATGGACTGCCAGATGCCCGAGATGGACGGCTACGAGACGACTCGCGAGATCCGCCGGCGCGAGGTCGGCTCCTCCCACCGGACCCCGGTGATCGCGATGACCGCGCACGCGATGACGGGCGACCTCGAGAAGTGCCTCGTCGCGGGCATGGACGACTACATCAGCAAACCACTCCGTCACCAGGCGCTCGCCGAGGTGCTGCAGCGCTGGATCCCGGTGGCGCCGCCGCCTGCACCCGACGCGGCGACCAAGCCGAAGCAGACGAGCGGGCGACGCCGATCCAAGGCTCGATCAGCAAGCGGCGCTCGTTGAGCTGACCGCTCCCGTCGCCTTCCAAAAATACAGCCTCGGTTGACTCAGAGGTAGGTGAAGAACCTCACGCGCGCGCCGCGCGGGAAGGCCTACGGGCCGCAGAAGAAGAAGTAGCGACCCCAGCAACCCTGCGGGGACGGCAGCGGCGCCTCCGTAGACTTCAAGGCGCCGCCGTCAACCGTCGCCACAAGGACTGGATCAGCAATGAAGACACGCAAGCTTGGCTCGCTCGAGGTGTCCGCCCTCGGGCTGGGCTGCATGGGAATGTCGGCGTTCTACGGCTCGGCCGACCAGGACGAGGCGGCGGCGACGATCCGCCATGCGCTCGAGATCGGCATCAACTTCCTCGATACCGCGCAGCTGTACGGCCCGATGACCAATGAGATGCTCGTCGGCAACGCCGTCGAGGGGCATCGCGAGGACTATGTGATCGCGACCAAGTTCGCCCGCCACATCGGGCCCGACACGGTGCCCGGCGACCTTTCGACGCTCGGCCCGGTCGACGGCTCGCCCGAGTACGTGCGCGAGTGTGTCGAGGGATCGCTGCAGCGCCTCGGCACGGACTACATCGACCTCTTCTACCAGCACCGCGTCGATCCGAACGTGCCGATCGAGGAGACCGTCGGCGCGATGGCGGAGCTGGTCGCGGCGGGCAAGGTGCGCCACCTCGGCCTCAGCGAGGCGGCGGCGTCGACGATCCGCCGTGCCCACGCGGTGCATCCGATCACCGCCGTGCAGAGCGAGTACTCGCTGTGGTCGCGCGACGTCGAGGCGGAGGTCCTGCCGACCTGCCGCGAGCTGGGCATCGGCTTCGTCCCCTACTCGCCGCTCGGCCGCGGCTTCCTGTCCGGTCGATTCAGCTCCCCCGACGAGCTCGAGGAGGGCGACTTCCGCCGCAGTGGCCCGCGCTTCGTCGGCGAGAACCTCAAGGCCAACCTCGCGCTCGCCGCCAAGGTCGCCGAGATCGCCGCCGAGAAGGGGATCACGCCGGCGCAGCTGGCGCTCGCCTGGGTGCTCGCGAAGGGCGATGACCTCGTGCCGATCCCGGGCACGAAGCGGCGCAGCTACCTCGACGAGAACGCCGCGGCGGTCGATGTGCAGCTGAGCGCCGCGGAGCTCGCGCGGATCGAAGCCGAGCTGCCGGCGGTGGCGGGCGACCGCTACAACGAAGCGGGGATGGCGGCGATCAACCTGTAGGGGGAGATCGCCGCTGCCGCGACGATCCCTGGCCGAGCCGGCGCGCGGCGCCAGGCGGGCGCTTGTTGCGGCGGTTGGCTAGCGGAGCGTGCGCTTGAGCAGGCGATGCGCTCGCGAGAGCGCACCGCGGCCTGTCCCGCTCGCATCGATGCCCGGGACCTGCTGTTCGATCGCGATCACGCTGAGCGCCCAAGCCCAGATCGATGGCGAGACGTTCGGCGCCTTGGTGTCGATCTGGTCGAGCGCCTTGCGGATGTTCTCGATCGTGTCGTCCGAGGGGGCGTGGCCGCGGGCGTGGGCGTGGGCGAGCGTGTCGTCGAGTTGGCGGACCGTGTTGCCGTAGGAGCGGCTGACGCTGCGGTGCAGCTCGACGCGGGCGCCGTAGCCGAGGTACTTCCACAGCGCGGCCGAGCCGGCAGCAGCGAACGCGGTTGCTCCGGCAGCGATCCGCACGCCGAGCGGCATGTGGCTGCTCTGCAAGGACGCGAAGACGCTGAGCCCGACGAGCGCGCCGAGCACCGCGGCTGTTCCGCCGAGGGCGAAGTTGCGCCACGTCAGGCTGTCCGTGGCGCGCAGGTGCGCGACGTTGGCGGTGCGGGCCTTCCAGCGCCAGCTCTCGAGCAGCGCGGTCGCGTCCGCCGGCAGCCCGTGCAAGGACTCGTCCGCGGCGCCCGCCGTCGGATAGCGGCCGGTAGCGATGCGCCTGGTCTTGGGCCGCCACACGAGCGGCAGGCTCTCAGCAGCGGCGCGGCTTGTCAAGCGGGCGGGGCGGGGCGGGGCTGCGACTGCGGCAGGCTGCTCCGCACTCACGCGCCCAGATCTCGCTCGACTTCGCCGATCGGCCGCCAGAGGCGCCTTTCGTCGAACTCGCTGAACCCGAAATGGCGGTAGAACGCCGCCGCCTCGTCACTCATGGCGTCGACCACGACGGCGCGAGCACCGAATGCGCGAGCGCCGCGAACGCAGCGCCGAAGAGCGTCAGTCAGCAGGTCACCGCCGACGCCCGCTCCGTGCTCGCTGCGGTGCAGCGCCAGGCGCGCGAGCAACACGACGGGCACTGGATCCGGCATCCCGCGTCGCAAGCGCGACGGCGCGGCCCTGTGCGCAACCGAGCTCATCGCGATCGCGTAGTAGCCGACGACGCGCTGGTCTCGGCACAGCACGTATGTCGCTGCGGTACCTGCCGCGGCGGCCGTCCTTGCCGAGCGGCAAAGCCACTGATCAAGCCTCGAGACGCCGCATGCGAACTCGCCGAGCTCGTGCGTCTCGGCAAGCCGCGCTACGCGCAGCGGCGCACTACTCAACTGTCGAGAACGGGCTGCGCTTCTGCGCGTAGCGGCGCAACACCGGATCCTCCTCCGGCGGGCGATCCAACTCTGTCAGGAACCGCTCAAAGGCCTCGGCACTGACATGGATGCGCCGACCCTGCGCCAACACGTCCTCGGCCTGCTCGGTCGCAGCGGCGAGCACGAAGGCGCTGAGCGTCTCGCCCTTGAGGTCGGCGGCCGCCCGCAGCACCTGCTCCTGACGCTCATTGACGCGCATGTTGATCCGCCCTCGGCGACCGGTCCCGGGCTCGTTCATCGGCCAATTGTACATACGCTGTCTGTACAGTGATTGGAACCATCCTGTCACCCAAACCGACGTGCGCTGCTGGGCGTGACACGCTCAGCGTACGAGCGCGTGATCAGAAGCTGCGACGCTTTGGACCTCGCGCCCAGAAGCACCTGCGGCCGCTCACACCGTCGACGCCGGATCACACTCGATCCCGACGACGCCGGCGACGCGCGCCAGGTCAGCGTCATGGGCGAGCAGAGCCGCCTCCCGCCGCCATGCCACCGCCGCGATCATGCAGTCGAGCAAGCCGCGCGGCGTCACCCCGGCGGCGCGGCAGCGGCGGTAGATGCGAGTGGCACCGTCGAAGTCCGCGACCGGATCGAAGGCCAGCAACGCGAAGCGCGCCAGCAGTCCGCGCAGCTCCACCTCACGCGCATCCGTGCGAGCGCCGACGAGGAGCTCCATCAGCACGGGCTCGGTGACCGCAAGCGGACCATCGGTCGCAATGAGCTCGGTCATCCGTAGATCCACGGCGCTCTCCGTGGCCTGGTCGTATTCGACCCACGCTGACGTGTCCGCGAGGATCACTGGATCGATCGCGGCGGCACGTCGGGCGGGACCTCCGCGATCATCCGCGCGCCGCGCATCGAAAGCGCCTCCTCACGGGTCATCGGCTGTCCCGCCAGGTGCCGGAGCGCCAAGTCAACCGCGGCCGTCTTCGTGTGGACCCCGTAGCGATCCATGATCGCGCGCACGTACACGTCCTCGATCTCGATGTTCGTCCTGACCAGCGACATACACGTAGTATACACGCGGCGTGTAGATTACGTGTACCGCGGCGGCCGTCTCTCTGTAGCCCACACAGCCCAAACCGGCATCGCCATCGAACCGTGACGGCCCACCGCCGCACGCCAGCCCGTCTCCGCGGTAGCCTCACCGAACGCCTGCAACCGCCCCCTTCAAACCAGCGCACCACCCCACCGTCGCCCGCGCCGGCGACGCCCCACCCGAACTCGCGGCCCGCAACATCACCAAGCGCTACGGCGATCGCCTCGTCCTCGACAACATCTCGCTGTCGGTCTGCGCCGGCGAGTCGGTCGCGATCATCGGCGAGAACGGCGCCGGCAAGAGCACGCTGCTGCGCACCTGCGCCGGCCTGAGCCGCCCCGACAAGGGCCACGTCCGCGTCAGCGGCCGCGTCGGCTTCTGCCCGCAGGAACCGGGCCTGTTCGACCTGCTGAGCGCCGACGAGCACCTCGCCCTGCTCGCCCCGGCGCTCGGCCTGTCGCGCAAGCAGGCGATCCGCGAGGGTCACGCCCTGCTGCGCGAGTTCGCCTTCCCGGTCGCCGAGCGCACCCCCTGCCGTCGCCTCTCCGGCGGCGCGCGCCAGAAGGTCAACCTCGCGCTGGCCCTGCTCGGCGGCGCGAAGGTGCTGCTGCTCGACGAGCCCTACCAGGGCTTCGACCACGGCTCCTACGTCAGCTTCTGGGAGCACGTCGCGCGCTGGACCGCCGACGGCCTCGGCGTTGTCGTCGTCACGCACCTGCTCGAGGACACCAAGCTCGTCGATCGCGTCGTCGAGATGGCGATCCCGCAGGACCCGGCCGGCGCCGCGCAGCGATGAGGCTCCGTCGCATCCTCGTCCCCGCGGAGATGACCGGCCGCGATCTCGCCCGCCGCGGCTTCGCCCTCGGCCTGCTGACCGCACTGCCGCTCGCCTTCTACGGAGCCTCCGCGGACCGCGGCCACTCCGCCCTCACCACCGGCGGGGTCGCGATGGCCTTCTCGATCGCCGGAGCGTCGATCTTCGTCGCGCTGACCGCCCGCCCCGTCGACCAGCGCCTCGTCCTCGCCGGCTACCGCCCTTACGAGCTCCTGCTCGGCCGCCTGCTCCTGCTCGAGCTGTTCGGCATCGCCGTCGCGGCGATCTTTTCGATCGTGATGGTCTTCGGCTCGACCCCACCGCATCCCTGGCTGCTGGCCGCCGGGGTCGGCCTGGTCGCCTTCACGAGCGTCCCGTTCGGCCTCGCCGTCGGCGCGCTCGCCCCGCACGAGCTCGAGGGCGTGCTCGTCCTGATCGGCGTCGTCGGCATCCAGCTCACCCTCGAGTCGACTCAGACGCTGGCCAAGATCCTGCCGTTCTGGGGAGCGCAGCGGCTGATCCAGCACTCCACCGAGACAACCGTCCCGATCGGCGCCGCGGTGCCCGTCAGCGTCGCCTACGCCGCCGCCCTGTTCATCGCCGCGGCCTACATGATGCACCGCCGCGCCCCCTCCTACGCAGCCTCCCGCGAGGCCTGAACCCGGTTTTTGGGGCGGTCTGTGTGGGGCCCCCGCGGACGCTTCACGGCGAAGGCGCCCTTCACCAACCCGCAACGCGCCGCGCCGCGCAATCCGCAAACCTACGCGGCTACGCTCAGCGCGTCCACCGACCAAGCCCGGGAGGAACCATGTCCGCCTCGCGCGTCACCACAGGATCCCCAGCCACCTCCAGCACCGCCTCCCCCGCCGGTCTCGTCGGCCCGAACGGCCAGCTGTTCGCCAACCCGTCCCCCAGCCCGGACGAGGTCTCATTCCAGGTCGACAACACGAGCGACGCCTACTACAACTCGCCCTACTACAAGCTCCACCAGGCCCAGCTGCAGCCGGTGCCCGCGCCGAGCGCGGCGCCGCCGCACCTCGAGCTCTCCGACGTCGTCGGCGCCGCCGCGCTCGCCTCGATCACCGCCGCCAAGCGGATCTCCTTCCACGCCGTCGGCGACACCGGTGCGGCCAAGGCGATCAGCATCGCCAACGAGGCCGGCGTCGCCGACGCGATGGCCGCCGCGGTCAGCGATCCGATCGGCCCCGACAGCCCCGCCTTCCTCTTCCACCTCGGCGACGTGATCTACAACTTCGGCGAGGGCCAGTACTACTACGACCAGCTGTATGAGCCGTTCCGCGCCTACGACCGCCCGATCTTCGCGGTCCCCGGCAACCACGACGGGTCGGTCTTCGGCCCCGACACCGACACGCCGCAGATCCCGACGCTGACCGCCTTCCTGCGGAACTTCTGCGCCCAGGCGCCCGGCCCGCCCCCCGACGGCGGCGCCGCGGTGCGCAGCACGATGAACCAGCCGGGCGTCTACTTCACGCTCGACGCCCCCTGCGTGTCGGTGATCGGCCTCTACTCGAACGTGCTCGAGGGCCCCGGCGTGATCTCCTCCGAGGGCGGTCACTACCCGATCGGCGACGAGCAGCTGCAGTTCCTCGCAAGCGAGCTGACGCGCCTGAAGCCGGCCCGCGAGGCCGGCCAGCTGGCGGTCGTGCTGGCGCTGCACCACCCGCCGGTGTCCGCCGACATCGACCACGGCGGCACGGTCGGGCTGTCCGCCGACATCGACAGCGCGTGCGCGCAGGCCGGCATGTACCCCGACGTGGTCCTCTCCGGCCACGCCCACCTCTACCAGCGCTTCACCCGCGCCGTCGGCGCGACCGAGGTGCCCTACATCATCTCCGGCAGCGGCGGCTACGGCCTGACGTCACCCCAGCACGCGATCGGCCCGGGCCCGATCACCCAGGGCGACTGGACGCTCGTCGGACCCCCGATCCTCGAGTACGGCTACCTCACGGTGACGGTCGACCTCGCCGCCGCGCCGCCCACGCTCACCGTCGCATTCCTGACCACCGCTGGCGGGCCCAGGGAGCACGACAGCGTGACGCTCAACCTCACAACCCGCACGATCGTCTGAACCGCTGGTTTGGGCGGCCTGTCCGGGGCGGGCGCGGACGCTTCACGGAGAGGCCTTCAAATCTCGACTCGGCGCAGCCAACAAGGTAACTTGTCGTACGCGATGCCACGCACGGTCCAAGACATCCTGGATCACGCCGACGACCTTGCGCGGCGCTTCGAGGCCTACGAGCCGTCGGCCGAAGACGAGCGTGACCCGCACGCGTTTACGGCTCTCCGCGACGCGGTCCTCTCGAGGTCGGCGGCGGAGCGATCAATCACGCTCGCAGTGGAGCAAGCTCGCGCCAACGGATACTCGTGGTCCTTTATCGGCTCCTTGCTCGGCACCTCCGGCGAGGCCGCCCGGCAGCGCTATGGCGTCAAGCAGAAGGCGTAGGCCATGACCGTCACCCGCCCGCATAGCCGACAGGAAACACGGCCGCCACCTTGAACAGGTACCCGTGCCCGCGCCGCCCACGGACAACCGCACGGCGTCGTTCGCCGACCTCACGCTCGCCTGGTTTGGTGAGCCGCTGCGGATGAAGGAGGTCTTCGCTCGCGTCGGTGTCGCCGATCCGCTCACCACGCCCCGACGGCGGCCGGCTCCGCCGTCGAGCGCGCCCGGCCCCGCAGCCCGCGATGAGGGCTCGCCGGCCGACCCCACGTAGCGCTCGCGGCGAAGATCGGTCCCGCGCTAGCCTGCTACCCGTGCGCGACGCTCGCCAAACCCCGGCCGCGCCCCGCCCGTGAGCACCACCGGCCAGCTTCGCGCGGACCTCGTCTTCGAGGGTGGCGGTGTGAAGGGCATCGCGTTCGCCGGGGCCTACCGTGAGCTCACCGACCGCGGCTACCAGGCCGAGTGCGTGGCCGGCACTTCGGCCGGCGCGATCACCGCCGCGCTGATCGCGGTCGGCTACAGCGGCGCCGAGGTCGAGGACATCGCGCTCAGGCACACGCATTTCAAGGACTTCGAGGATCGCACCTTCCTCGACGAGCTCGGCAGGCCGGGGCAGATGGCCGAGTTCTTCATCCGCCGCGGGATGCACAGCGGCGAGTCGTTCCTCGCCTGGATGCGCAGGCTTCTCGCGAGCAAGGGCAAGACGACGTTCGGTGACCTGCGCAACCCGTCGGAGAGCGACCCGAGCCGTGCCTACCGCCTGCAGGTGGTCGCCTCCGACGTCACCGCGCGCAGCATGCTCGTGCTGCCGCGCGACGCCGCTGCGCTCGGCATCGACGACCCCGACGAGCTCGGCATCGCCGAGGCTGTGCGGATGAGCATGTCGATCCCGGTCTTCTTCGAGCCCGTCGTCGTCAAGCACCGCAAGACCGGCCAGGACCACGTGATCGTCGACGGCGGCCTGCGCTCCAACTACCCGATCTGGCTGTTCGACGCGCCCGGCTTCGCTCCGCCCCGCTTCCCCACCTTCGGCATGATCCTGGTCACTCCCGACGAGCAGTCGGCGCCGGGCCAGCCGGCGGACGCCGTGCATCCCGTGATGGACTCCGACGTCACGTTCCTCAAGGCCGTCGTCTCCACGATGCTGCAAGCCCACGACCGCTTCCACGTCGACCACGCCAACTTCGTGCGCACGATCCGGATCCCCACGCTCGGCGTCGGCACGACCGAGTTCGACATCTCGCCCGAGCGCTCGCAGGCCCTGTTCGACTCGGGTCGGGCGGCCGTCGCGAAGTTCCTCGACAGCTGGGACTTCGACGCCTACAAGCAACAGTTCCGCAGCTGAACGGCGCCGCGTTGGCCCTACGCCTCACCCCGCGCCGACGGCAACCAGCTCATCCTTCCAGTACCCGGCACGCGGCAGCCCCCGGTACGGGTTCGGCAGACGCTCCGGCGTCACGTACAGGTACCCGGCCCCGCGCTCTCTGCTGAGCGCGACCGCCCGCGCCAGCTCCACCGCGCTCCCCGCTCCATAGACAATCTGCCAGAACCGGTCCGGCGGATACTGGGCAACCCACGCCGGCGCCGAGTAGGAGCGCACGTACTGGCGGTAGGACCCCTCGAACGTCAGCAGAACGTCGGCGGCGGCCATGTAGCACTGACTCGTCGCGGTCCCCGGGTTGAGGATCGTCATCGCCGTCCCACCCTCGGCCTGCACGTAGCCGCGCAGCGTCGCGTAGTACGGCTCATCCGCACAGGCCGTGCTCGCCTCATCAAAGAAGATCCCATCGACGCCGTACCAGCGGTAGTAGGCGTCGACATCGGCCTCCACCGCACCCGGCGATCGGCGCCCATAGCTCGTGTAGACGTAGCCGACGACCGTGATCCCGGCCGCCTCGGCCGCCCGCACCGCCGCGACGTAATCCGCCTGCCGCGCCGCGCCCGGGCCATTGTCCGGGTTCATCACGACCAGCCCGACCGTCGGATCCGCGCGATCGAGCCTCGCCCAGCCCGGACCGGGGTCGAAGTAGGCGGGCACCGCGACCGCCTGGCCGGCCGTGACGGTGCCACGAGCAGGTCCTCCCTCACCCCACGCCAGCGCCACGCCAGCGAGCGCGACGGCGAGGATCACCACACGCCGCTGTCCGGTCGCACGCATCACGAGAGCCTAACCCCCGTCAACCGCCCACCCGGCCGCTGCGGCGTCCCCATGACCACCCTCCCAGGGCGCAGATCCCCCTGTCGCTTCGGTGGCGGGGTTCGAGGCCCGCCTCGGCGGGCCTCGGCGACTTGACGCTAGCCCGCTGGCCGCGCGGCGCTCGTTCGTCGGAACAAGCCGGTATGACGACGCGACGGGCTTGTATCTCGGATGACGAGCGTGCCGAGCGCCGGCGCGCAGACCGCGAGCTCGCCCGCAAGGCCGTCGAGCAGCTTCAGTCATCCGACGGCTGGCGGGCGTGGCTAGCGGCGCGCAGCCGCTTCCACCGGTACAGCTTCGCGAACCAGCTGTTGATTGCGATGCAATGCCCGCAAGCAACACGCGTCGCGGGATTCAGGGCCTGGTTGAAGCTCGGCTACGCCGTTCGCAAGGGTGAGCGCGCGATCCGGATCTGGGTGCCGATGCGGCCGTCGAAGGGCCTTGTCGAGCGGTGGCGGGAGCACGGCGAGGACCCACTCGAAGAGCCGCGTCTCGGTTTTCGGCTGGGTCCGGTGTTCGACCGCTCGCAGGTGGAGGCGCTGCCACCGCCGGCGACGCCTGTGCCGCTGGAGGTGCCGATCGCGCCGGTGGAGGGCGACGAGCTAGCCGGGGTGCTCGCACCGCTGATCGCACTGGCGGAGGAGATCCGATGCACCGTCGAGTTCGAGCCAATGCGCGGCGGCCGCTGCGGCTACTTCGACCCGGGCCCCGGCCGCATCGCCGTCAGCGACGGCCTGTCCGGCAACGGTCAGGTCAAGACCCTCGTCCACGAACTGGCACACGCGCTGGCGCGCCAGGACCGAAATGGCGACGGCCCGCGGCTCGACTACGCGAGCGAAGAGCTCGTCGTCGAGTCGGTGGCGTTCACCGTCTGCGGCTCGCTGGGCCTCGATACGACCGGCTACTCGATCCCGTACATCGCTTCGTGGTCGCTGCAGGTGGGCATCGGAGCGATTGAACAATCCGCCGCGCTCATAGATCGGCTCGCGCGGCGCATCGAAGAGACGATCAACGACGTACCGGCGTCACGCTGCCAGCGCGTGCACGACGCTCCCGTCGTCCCAGTAGGAGTCGAAGACGTGCCGGTAACCGGCGTCGGACTTCTCGGCGCAGATCTGACGACCGAAGGCTTCGCGTAGCCGGTCGGGCGTCTCCTCGACTGCGACACGACGGCGGCGCGGCTGGCCTTGACAGGCCTGTTGGTTGCGCCGGTCGAGGACGAGCTTGTTGTGTTTGCGGATCGGCTATCGGGACGGGTTCGGCGGCGCGGCGCGCCGAGCATTTCCGGGGGCATAGGGTGTCCCGTTTGACCCGTCCGAATTGGAATCCGGGATGGGTGCCTTATCTGGGACACTGTTTCGGTGCGATCGATCAAGATCGGCTACGCCAGAGTCTCGACCGACGAGCAGGACCTGACCGCGCAGCGCAACGCGCTCGAGGCGCTCGGCGTCAAAGCCGAACGGATCTACGTCGACCAGGGATTGACCGGGAGGAACCGTGAACGGCCCGGGCTCCGCGAAGCACTGGCTGCGTGCCGGTCAGGCGACACGCTCGTCGTCACCAAGCTCGACCGCTTGGCGCGTTCGCTGCCTGATGCGCGTGACATCGCCGACGAGCTCGCCGAACGCCAGGTCAAGCTGAACCTCGGCGGGTCGGTCCACGATCCGACCGATCCGGTCGGCCGGTTGTTGTTCAACATGCTGGCGATGATCGCCGAGTTTGAGAGCGATCTGATCCGCACACGGACCCGGGAGGCGATGGCCGTGGCGCGCGCGAACGGCAAGCTCCGCGGCCGCCAGCCAAAGCTCAGCCTGGCGCAGGAGACGCACCTCGCGGCGCTGCACGAGGCGGGGGAGAAGACCCCTGGCGAGCTCGCCGAACTGTTCGGCGTCGCCCGCTCCACCGTGTACCGCGCGATCGAGCGAGCCCCGCAAGCCCCTCAGCCGCCTGACAAAAGAGCGTCAGGCGCTGCACCACGTAGGCGCGCAGTTCACTGAGCTTCGAGCCTCCCTCGGGTCGGGCCGGGTCATGTGGTCCTATGCTTGCGTTGGACGGCGCCGGGGGCGCGACTCTTTGTCGCGTCCCCGGCGACCGCGGCTCGTCCGAGGCGTCGCGGACGCTGGTATGCGGCACGTCGCTTTGCTTCGTGGTCTATCCTCCTGGGACGGTGGACTCGACCGCTGAGCGTCGGACGAGAAGATGGGGTGCGCGCTCTTCGCTAGGTGGCCGGAAGGTCCGAACGGCGGCAGCAGGCGGTAGTAGTTCTCGAGCGTGTAACCCTCTGGCGAGAGGGGGGCGGGCTTGAATAGCTTCACGACTTCCAGAACGCCGTGCGTGCGGGCGCTGGCGAACCCTCGTTCGAGCGTTGACCGACTCAGTCCGTACCAGCTCGGTCCCTGGCGCGTTGGCAGTGCGAACCAGTCGCCCAGCGTTAACGCGATGAGCAACGCCGCCTTTCCGGGCACGTTAAGGAGCAGGTGGTAACCGTCGCGCCAGTAGACGTAATCGAGCTGGAGATACCGCTCTCGCGGCGAAATGTCGCCTGGGTGGCGGTACGGCTCCCCTGAGCCGTCTTCGCGCAATACGGTCGCCCGGATCTCGCGGCCGGCTCGCTCCGTGGTGACAAGATTGAGCTCGCGGAGGATCTTCCAGTTGCGGCCGACGGTGCGCCGACCAGCCTCGTCGCTCGAAAGGCCGAGGGCACGCGCCCAGACACGAGCGTCACGTCTTACATCGAAGTCACCGCCGCTTGCCCACGCATGGAGCAACAGGTACTGCTCGACCGTTGAATCCCGGCCACGACCGACGAGTGCGGCCAGCGGCCCAGGGGCCGGCTTGCGCTGGTCGTCCCGACCCTGTACAAAGGTGTTACGGATCGGAACGGTCGCAGTTGGGCGAGCAGACGCTTCGAGAATCGCCTCGATCGTGTCCTGACGTGAGGGGTTCGGACGAGCTTCCACCCGATCGAAGATAGCGCACTTCGGATGAGCGTCAAACGCTTCTCAGATCCCACCGATGGCTGTTTGAGAAGCCGCACTGCCAGCACCCTCACCAGTACTACGTTCCAGCTCGATCCAAGCACCGTGCGATGACCACAGCCGTGGTACGGCGCCAGAACACGTTCGGCATGCCGCGAGAGCTCGACTACTGCGGCTTCTTCGGCAGCCGCGTACCAGATCGCTGTTGTTCGCCCTGCTCACGCGTTCGGGGTAGCGGAGGCGCTCGCCTAGGCCAGCCGGTGGAACCGCTGTGGCGACGACCTAACCCGCTACGGTGACTGATGGCAGCACACCCGAAGACCTGGGAGAATCAGAATCGTTGGCAGGCTCCGGTGATCAGATTAAGGCGCTAGTGCGCAGTCACGCCGCCGGAGACGACGACTCGTTCTACGCCGTGGCGCTCCAGATGGCGGCGCAGGCCGCCCGCCAAGGACACAGCCGTCTCGCTCATGACCTCAAACAAACGGTCGAGGCATCCCGACGCGAGCCGGTCATCCGCTCCGTCACGCCGATCGCCCAGCCTCGCGGCGATCTTGCGGATCTCGTCACCGCGTCGTTCCCGACGGTGAGCCTCCGGGACCTCGTCGCGCCTCCAGCGCTCCTCGATCTCGTGCGACGTGTACTGACGGAACAGCGACAGAGACGATCGCTCATGGAGCAAGGCTTTGATCCCGTCCACCGGCTCCTACTCGAGGGCCCGCCGGGCACCGGCAAGACGATGACGGCTGCAGTGCTCGCACACGAACTTTCGTTGCCCCTACTCACCGTCCGCCTGGACAGCCTGCTCAGCAAGTACCTCGGCGAGACCGCAAGCAAGCTGCGTGTCCTCTTCGACGCGGCTGCCGACCAGCGCGCCGTCTACCTGTTCGACGAGTTCGACGCTCTCGGTGGCGATCGCGCTGGCAACGATGTCGGCGAGGCCCGCCGCATCCTGAACTCCTTCCTGGTGTTCCTCGAGCAAACGAGCGCTGAGAGCATCGTCATTGCAGCGACAAATCACCGCTCGATTCTCGACCGTGCTCTCTTCCGCAGGTTCGACATGGTGATCGTCTACGACCTGCCCGACGCCGCTCAGACGACCGCCGTGATGAAAGGACGCCTTGGCCCTCTCGGAAAGGGCATCCGGTGGCCGACAGTTGCTTCGGCCGCATCTGGTCTCAGCCACGCCGACCTCGTAAAGGCCGCGGAAGGTGCCGCCAAGCAGGCGATCATGACCAGCGCAGACCGCGTCACGGCGGGCGAGCTGACGAGAGCGCTGGAGGCCAGACGGACAGCCAGCGGTGGCTAGTAATCCCCCGCCACTGCCCCATTTCCTCGTCCATGACCGGGCCGAGGACCGCGACTTTCACCGCCAAGGACGCGGCGATCACCGCATCCGCGACGTCGACGCGCGCGCACACGGACAGGCGCTAAGACGAGAGCTCCAGCGGACCATCGAGTCTGCCGACGCCCACAGGAGCGAGGTTCCGCTCACCCAGGCGGAACTGCAAGCACTTGGCGTCGTCATCGTTCTCGAAGGTGCCGACGCGGCGTATCCGCTCAAGCTCGAGTCGCTCGACCGACTCTCGACCCACACAAAGCAGGCGAAGCGGCCAGTCTGGCTGCTCCTGTCGGTGACAGAGGCCACGGAACACGAGCCGGAGCGGGCCATGGTCTGGGTAAGCGACGAATATCGCGCCCGCTTCCTGACGCTCTTCGAGGATTACCTCGAAAAGACCACGCGAACGGGGCACCCGCGTAACCGAGAGCTGGTGGCCAATATCGGCCGGATCCGCGCAGCGGTTCTCTCCGACCTGTGGCAGTCGTCCGGCGCGCCGCCGGCGACCGGCGACCAGTGGTGGGAGCTGTGGCTGCAACCAAACGACGCCGCCGTGGACCTCACGCGTGAGTACGCACAGGAGCGCTCCCTCGTGATGGCCGAGCACTCCCTCGCCCTCAACGACCGTACCGTCGTATGGGTGCGATCCCCGTGGGCCGAGCTAGAGGACCTTCCGTTTACAGCCGTACCACTCACCGAGATACGGCGACCGGAGTTCGCGGACACGATCGAGGATCTATCCAACGAACAGGAAGATGAACTTGCCCAGGACCTCGCCGCACGTATCACGCCCACGAGCGATGTTGCCGCGCCCGTGGTATGCCACCTCGACACCGGCGTGCGCCGATCCCATGCCCTACTTAGCGGGTCTCTCGCCGCATCGGACGTGCACACGGTTGTCAGTGGCAACCCAGGCGACGTGCGGAACCATGGCACGCGGATGGCAGGGCTCTCATTGTTCGGACCGCTCGACGCGCTCTTGCTCGGCGGTCAGCCAATCGCCCTGCGTCACCGTCTAGAGTCGGTAAAACTCCTCCCCAACCCTGGACGTGTACACGACCGTCGGGCATACGGCCTAATGACAGCGCAGGCTGTGGCAATGCCCGAGGCGACAGCAACCCGTCTGCGCGTCTTTTCGATGCAAGTCGGCGCGCCGCCAGACCGGGGTGAGGGCGAGCCGACGCTTTGGTCGGCGTCCGTCGACGCGCTCGCCGCCGGGGTCGACATCGCCGCCGCTCCTAACGGCATCGCACTGCTCGGCGCTCCAAACTCCGATGCCTCGCGACTCTTTATGGTTTCCGCGGGGAATGTCCGCTGGCCACACTATGAGGCCGACTACCGCACTCGTTGTGACCTGTCTCCGGCCAAAGATCCCGCCCAGGCTTGGAACGCCCTTACAGTTGGTGCGTACACCGAGCTAACGTCCGTGCCATCGGATCCAAGCTACGCCGGTTGGTCTGCGCTCGGCGCAGCTGGTGATGTCTCCCCATTGAGTAGGACGTCGGTCGGCTTCAACCACCGACTCTGGCCAATCAAGCCCGACATCTGCATGGAGGGCGGCAACGTGCTCACTGACGGAGCGGGCGCTTTCGAGCCCGGGCTCTCGGTCCTGAGCGTGCGCACGACGGACGCGAGGCACGACCTCGCGCTGGGCCCGGCAAACGCGACAAGCGCCGCCACTGCTCAGGCGGCGCGACTCGCTGCGCTCGTCCTAGTGAGCTATCCGTCTTACTGGCCCGAGACCGTTCGGGGCCTGCTGGTCCACGCGGCGGAGTGGACTCCAGCGATGCGAGCCGAGCTGGACGGCGCAGCCAACAAGACGCAGCGTCTTGCACTCCTGCGTCGCTACGGCTGGGGCGTCCCGACGGAGAACACCACCCTACGCTCAACCGCGCAAGCAGTGACGATGGTTACCCAGGACGAATTCGTTCCGTTCGACGGGGAGGAATACCGGGCGCGTAGGTTCCGCCTACACCGACTGCCGTGGCCGATCGAGGTCCTACGAGCGTTGGGCGCAGCCGACGTGACACTCAAGATCACTCTGTCGTACTTCATCGAGCCGATCGCCTCGCGGCGAGGCTGGCGTCGCCGCTACAGCTACGCGTCACACGGTCTGCGGTTCGAGCTCAAGGCCCCAGCAGAAACAGTCGACGACTTCGTCGCCCGCGTCAACCAGGAGGCACGCGCCGAGGAGGAAGGCGGCAGCCGTCCTTCAAGTGGCTCTGACCGCTGGCTCGTAGGACCAAACCAGCGCAACGTCGGGTCGCTCCATCAGGACATCTGGGAAGGCTCCGGCGCCGCACTAGCCGAGGCCGGAATGATCGCGGTATACCCGGTCGGTGGATGGTGGAAGAACGCCAAGAACAAGAGCCGTATCGACCGGCCGGTCCGCTACGCACTCCTCGTGTCCCTCAAGACGACGGAACAGGGCATCGATCTGTACACACCCATCGCGACACAGCTTAGTCTCCCGATTCCAACGCAGATCCCCGCCACGTAGCCTCCGGCGACGCTGCCGCCTGATATACGTGACGGCTGCGCGACGGGCTCACAACGAGCCCGGGTGCGACTAGAGACCGAGGAGCAATGGCGAGGGGCTTCGTCTACGGGCCGGACGAGGGAGAGAGGCAGCCGGCGGCCATACGTAGGCTCATGGCGAGGTTGCCTCTAAGCGGCGACCGTATCGAACATGCCGCCGCCGAATCGTCGGTTGGCATGAGCGAAAACGCCGAGCGACCCGTCCGGGAAGCCGCCGTCGAGGGGCGTGCCTCGGCCGCACCGCCACCCGACGGATTCGGCGACAGGCTCGTGAAATACATCCCCGCGGAAGTGCTTGCCTTCTTCATTGCAGCAGCCGCCGAATGGGGCGGCAACACGGCCTTTCTGATCGTTACGATCAGCGTCGCCGCCGTCTTCACGCCGATCGTGCTTTATGCGACAAGTCCCGCTGGAGTTCGCTGGTACGCCATTCTGCTCGCCGTGGTCGCCTTCCTCGCATGGGCAATCGGCACGAGCCCCAACACCGACAGGCTGGTGGGCCTGACCGGTACTCAAGGACCGTTTGTGCTCACGGTCGCGGCATTTGTGGTACCCGCCGTAGACCAGGCGCTTGGCAAGGCGCTGCGTGGGGACCCTTAGTGGTGCTGGGCGCAAACACACCGGTCGCTGAGCTCCTTGGGCTGCCGCCCAATTCCAAACCGGCGAGGTCTACCAATCGAAGTTGGCTTGCTGGTCGGCCAGGTACAACTGGCGCTCTAGGGCCGCATCCAGCTTTTCGGCGTCGGCGGCAAGCGAACGGTATTCGTCCCGGCTGCCCGGATCGAACGCGACGTTGAGACCCGCGCGGATCCACCGGAATGCGGCCTCGTACGTCCCGTCGAGTAACCAGCGATCCACAGCGTCGAGCTTGGCGCATAGCTCGGTGAATGACTCTGGCTGCACCGGGAACAGTTCGAAGTGCGGTGAGTGACGGTAGTCGCTGAGCCGCGCGGGGACCGCGCCGATCCCGTCGAGGTGGATCCAGAGAGCGCCGCCCTGTTTCTCGAATCCACCATGGTTGTAAGGGTTGCGGTATCGCTCGGCGATGTTGTGTAGGGCGTCGTGCATGCGCTTCGTCTCAGGATCAGCAAGATCGAAAAGCTTCTGGAGCTTGTGGCTCCAGCGATCGCCGATGAAGCTCTTGAGAGCGCCACCGGCCGGGTCAAGGTCCGAGAACGCGCTGATGAGGACGAACTCGTGCTCAAGGGCGCTGAAGTAGGCGTTCACCGCGGCGATGGCCAGCCAGGCGCCCCTCTCTGACTGCTCGAGCCGCGCGGTAATGGCAGCGAACAAGGAGTCAACGGCGACGCCAGCAGCGGGTATCCCGGGCGACGCCTCAGATTCGGCGAACGCCTTGCGCGCGCCCTCGCGGAAGTGCTGATACATGGCGCGCAGGCTGACCGCTTGGTTGGCAATCGTCAGGTAGCCGTCGTCGAGCTGCTGTTTGGCGTGATCGGCGAGAAGAGTTTGCTCAAGGATTCCGACGGCCTTCTGGAGGCGGCGGACGACATCCTTCGCGATCTGCTCGGCGGGCTCGGTGCTCCCCTCGACCGGCACGACGTACACGCGCAGGCCGAACTTCTGGTTGGCGACGGTCACGCGGTGGCCGCGGAACCCGACCGCGACGTGCCAAGCCGTCTTCTCCTCGCGTCCGAGGTTACGCATGCCCATGACCGTCGTGAGCAGGAACAGCACGAGCCCTGGCACAGGGAGGTCGGACGGCGGAACGCGGACCATGACCGAGCCGGACCATAGATCGCCACGGTCATCGCGCTGCGTGAACCCCTCAAGGGTGCGGCGAAGCGCCGCGTGCGCTTTGGGGAGTGACATGCACCGAGTGTCCCATGCCGCTGTCGCGATTGTTGGTGGAGGCTCAACCAACGGCAGGGCACCGCGCCATGTCTACGCCGCTCCGGCTCGCCCTCCGGGCGATCCTCCGCAACGACAGGCACGCTGCAACAACCAAACTCTCCGAACCCCGACCTCACCCGCTACCGTTCACTCACCGAAACCCGGTGTTGCAACGACCCCTTGAGTTCGGGCAATACGTCAGTCTGGGCTTCGGCCAGGCCTCAAGGGATGTCGGGATCGCGATCTCGATGGGCTCCCGCGGCGACGCCTACGACAAGGCCTCGTGCTTGGGTAGCTGTCCTCAGGTGCAAAGTAGACGGGTAGATAGCTACCGGTGCGACCGGACGGCGCCGAACGATCAGTGAGATCTCCGGAGGAGTGACGTGGGTGAGCGGGAGGTTCTCCAGCGTTCGTCAGGGCGGCCAGTGGGGGAGCCCCAACGGCTTGAGCTCCGAGAAAGCGGCCTCGAACCGAGCTGCTAGGCCCACTTTGCACGTAGGGACAGCTACCCAAGGTCAGGGCCTAAGCGACGGCTATCGCCATGGCAGCGCTTGACGAAGCGCCCTCCATGTGCTCACTGACTGCGAGCGCGGTGCTTCCGGCCGTCGCGAGCAGGATTCGGCGTGGACACTTGCAGTGGCCCCACCGTGGACGCTTGAAGTGGCCCCACCTCGCGTCGGTGTTTGTGTTGGTTGATGTTGCCTGATGTGGCGGGCGGGCGTCGTCGTGGAGCCGGAGCC